>Ga0194047_10000762_pt1 | contig 20689 bp, 15 predicted proteins | sample JunL225m_MetaG_2_FD_160070 | JGI IMG/M metagenome (GOLD analysis project Ga0194047, IMG submission 160070) | Anoxic zone freshwater microbial communities from boreal shield lake in IISD Experimental Lakes Area, Ontario, Canada - Jun2016-L221-5m | ecosystem: Environmental > Aquatic > Freshwater... | reverse complement strand
ATCAAAAGAAAAAAGGTCTAGAGAATGTTGATTTAACTAAACAATTAAGCCCTTCTTTAGCGTCATTTTCAAATGTGTTGGAAAATGCAGTTTCGGTGTCATAGTTAAATGATTTGACACGGGGGTCGCAGTAGCCCGATAGCTTGGAAACGTTTCTGATCTATTTGGTTGCTATCAAGAAACTTTTCAAATTTATAGACAAGCAAACAAAAGTATTAAGCTATAATGCAGCGAAACTTATTGATAAAAGCCATTAAGCTGCATAATATAAATAAGTATTAATACCCCGGGGGCAGTGCAGCTTGCTGCGCAGACTAATCAACCTTAACTGCCTCCACTGAATCGATCCCGATACATATCAAGACAATCACCTGACTAGCTAATAAAAAAGGGGACAATAATTTTAATTATGCCCCTTTAAAAAATTATTTTTTCCATTTATTTCACATTTCTGCCGTGAATAACCCTGAAACCAACCAGATTACTGACAGAATATGGCAAGCTAAAGCTTCGGGAAGTACAAAGCAATTGCTTGGCACTATTATTCCATGATCCACCTCGCAAAGCACGAGTAGTTTCATCTTTATCAAACCAATTCTCCATCCACTCCCACACATTGCCCGCCATGTCATATAATCTTTCCGGGGTTGTGCCTTCCCAATAAAATCTCACTTCGGATGTTGCCTCCTTATTTTTTCCATAGTTAGCAAGTTTTGGCGTTGGTTCACCCTTTTTTTTCGGCCACGGATATTTACGTTTATTTTTTCCTCCTGCGGCATACTCCCATTCGATTTCTGATGGAAGCCGATAACCACCGCGACATTCTCCTTCGCTTTCGAGCAGTGAAAGCCAAAGACAATAAGCATTGGCAGCGTACCAGGATATTCCCACCACTGGCTGCCTATCTCCGGAAAAATTTGGGTCTTTATCATAGCTAGATTTGAACAACGCTGCAAGATCACCCCGGTCATTTTTCAAACAAGTGACTACTTTTTCCCACTTCCAAAAGTCAGACGCTGCCAAATATTTCAGCTCATCCCGAAATTCAGCAAGAGGCAAGTGTTTTTCATAAAGAGAACCACCTTCTAGATATTTAATAAATTCCCGATAACATTCATTGGTTACGAGAGTTTGTGAAAAATAAATATCCTTAACATGCTCTTCAGTGTTCGCAACTGAACAAACAAAACTTCCCCCTTTAATTAAAAAATAGGGGGTTCTGAATTCAAGTACGCTTGTAAACCTTTGATTCATTGCTCTTTCCCTCCGTTTTGACTTAATTAATGATAACTGGGTCGTGGTTAATAAATATTCTCCTTGCAAGCATTCAAACCATACTCAAATAAATTCAATTTTTAATATTTTTTAAAGATCAGCTTTTCTCAATTCATAATACAAAGCAGTCTGTTTTTAAATTTCGAAATATATCTTTTTTATCATTAAATACATATTATTATTGCCTGCATTCTTGCCGAGGTGGGTGTGCTACTCACAAATAAATCTATCTGATGGCTGATCCATTTTTCTCACTCCGCTAGACGGAAAAAGTGACAATCGTTGAGACAATTGTCACTTTATAGAATTTTTTATCTAATACCAAATTAACTCAATCACTGTACAAAGTTAGCATGATTAAGTTAAGCAACTATGCTGAGGATGGCCAGATTAGGAGCGCACCACAACCAGAACAAAAAGCATCAGCAGCCTCTTTTGATTGCCCGCCATCCCACAAATACTGACATCCACATGTCGGACAAGCTTTCCAATAATCGCCATTGGTGGCCTTTATTGGAATAACACTTTTCGGCAGAGATAATTTTGCGCTACATCCAGGATGCCTTCCAAGCATCGGATTTTCTCTATTTTTTCTTAGCTTACGTTCTTGCATTTTAAACCTCCGGATTAAATTTAAAAGAACAAAAAAATACTTTAAAAAAATTTAAGCACGCGTACTTTCTTAAATGCCGGCACTGATACTGGCGCCAGGAGTATAACCCCCATTCAAGAAAAAATCAACCACAAAAATAGCTGAATAGTATTATCCCAATAGATAATATTTCAAAGGAAAATGGCTAGCTGCCAATCAGTAAACAATTACGGAAAATTCCCCTTTCATTTTTTCAGGATGAATAGTAAAATAACCTTCAATTTCAGTAATGCTTCCCCGAACAATTTCCTCAAACATTTTCGTTAATTCCCTACCAATGATGACTTGCTTTTCTAAGCTCGACTCCGCTTCGGAGTTGGGCTCCAAATTTTCTGCAATTTGCAATGACTGTAAAAGTAAAAGATTTTTAATCACACGATGAGGCGAATCATAATAGACAACAGGCGCCTCTGAAGCTGTCACTTTCTTGAAAAATGTTTCACGACCTTTTTTGTGAGGTGGAAAACCCAGAAAAGAAAAGACTTGCATGTCGATTCCGCTAACGCTAATTAGGGTTGCCAAGGCAGATACACCAGGAATTGGAACAATTGAGAAACGCCCTGCCAGAGCCTCCTCAACCAATTTATTTCCCGGATCAGAAATCCCAGGAGTTCCAGCATCGCTAGCATAGGCCACGCTTTTACCCTCTCCCAACAAAGTAAGAATTTTTTCAAACTTAACTTGTCCACTGTGATGATGCAGCGAAAGGAGTGGTTTAGATATGCTATAATGTGTAAGCAATCTACTGGTTACTCTTGTGTCTTCGCAAGCAATCGCGTCAACTTCCTTCAAAACGCGAAGTGCTCGCAAAGTAATATCTTCAAGATTGCCAATCGGAGTAGCAACGATATATAAGGTTCCATTTTTTTCCATATTATTTAAATCTTTATTTGTAAAAATATTTTATTATTTAAAATTTGCATTTTAATTTACAATTTACAATAAATTATCAATGATAAAATTTTCAAACATAAAATTAAAACATTGAGACATTGATGCATTGAAAATTAAATGGAAATTGAAAATTGGTAAATGAGAATTGTTAACCTTATTCGCGAATATTGACTAAAAATTTGTGTCGATTCGTGAATTACATCCTTATGATTCTAATCACCCACGCCCTAGCTGGAGCAGCTCTGGGAAGACATATCCACAATCCTTTTATTATAGCACCCCTGGCTATCGCACTTCACTTTTGCTTTGACACTTTTCGCCATGGGGAGTATCTCGACCGAAAATCAACCCTAAAGAATACTGCCTGGAAAGTAGCCCTTGATCTTTTTTCCGGCTTGGCTATCGTCTTTTACTATTTAAAATTTTCACATGCTTCATTTGAGACCATTAGGAATGTGCTCACCGGAACTTTTTTTTCTTTGCTTCCAGATTTGTTAACCGTCCTATACTGGAAACTAAATTTTAATTTTCTCAAAAAAATTTATGACTTTCATGGTCGAGTTCATCCCTACCCAAAAGGAGACAGTCGTTACGATTGGAACCTGCGAAATAACCTGAATGATATCATCTTCTCACTGATTGCGATCTCCGTACTGATATTTTTATAGCCAGTGTTTTTTATTTATACTTTTAAATCTCAATGTCAAAATCCTAATTTCCAATAAAGCTCTAAGTCCTAATCTTTGACATTTGGATTTTAGATTTCATTAGACATTAGATATTTAGATTTAGGATTTCCTCGCTAGAGGTAGCGTGCGGTCCAACTTTTTTTATCTTTTTTCAACTTCTCTGGCGTGCCTTCAAAATTAAGATAGCCTCCCAATTCTCCCCCATCCGGACCGAGTTCAATTACCCAATCAGCATCCCTGATTACATCCAGATTGTGTTCAACCACAATAACAGTATTCCCCTTGTCCACAAGAGCATTAAGCACGCTTAATAATTTTCGAATGTCATCAAAATGAAGACCTGCTGTTGGTTCGTCCAAAATATAAAGTGTGTTTCCTGTTGATTTACGAGCAAGTTCAGTTGCCAATTTGATGCGCTGAGCTTCGCCACCAGAAAGATTTGTGGCACTTTGCCCAAGTTTCAAATATCCCAATCCAACATCTTCCATCGTCTTGAGCTTTTCGGCAATCAAGGGATGCCTAGCAAAAAATCGCAGTGCCAAGCGTACATCCATATCCAAAATTTGCGCAACATTAAAACCCTTATATTCAATTTCTAAGGTTTTTTTGCTAAAACGTGTTCCATTGCAAGCTTCGCATTTCACATAGACATCAGGCAGCAGATGCATCTCAATTTTTCTTGATCCGTCTCCCTGGCAAACCTCACAGCGACCACCTTTCATATTAAAACTGAAGCGACTAGCCGTGTAGTTACGGGTTTTGGCCTCCTCCACACTGGCAAAAAGGTCCCGAATGTGCGAGAAAACTCCTGTATAGGTTGCGGCATTTGAACGCGGTGTTCGACCAATTGGATTTTGATTAATGCTAATAACTTTTTTTACATTCTCAAACCCTTTGATTTTTTTGTGCTTGCCAGGCAAGTCTCGATTGCCATAAAAATATCTCGACAAAGCTTTTGCCAAGATATCCTTAACTAAAGTTGATTTGCCAGAACCAGAAACTCCGCAAATAGCCACAAACTTTTCAAGTGGAATAGCCACATCGATATTTTTGAGATTGTGTTCTATGGCGCCAATGATTTCAATTTGCTTGCCGTTGCCAACTCGATACTTTTTCTTTTCGGAAACTTTTTTCTTCTTGGAAATATATTGTGCAGTTAAATTTTTACTCTTAAGAAGTTGTTTGTAGTCACCTTCAAAAACCACGCTGCCACCTTCTTCGCCAGCCCCAGGTCCCATATCAACAATCCAGTCAGCTGCCTTGATAATACTTTCGTCATGTTCAACTACAATTAGTGAATTACCTACGTTTTGCAGCTGCCTCATTGTCGCAATCAATTTTTCCGTATCACGACTATGAAGACCGATGGATGGCTCATCCAAAACATACACGATTCCCATTAATTGAGAATTGAGTTGGGCTGCCAAACGAATTCGCTGCGCTTCACCTCCAGAAATTGTTTTGGCTGAGCGCCCCAAATTCAAATATTCCAAACCAACATTTTCAAGAGCCTTAAGTCTCTGCAAAATTTCCCGAAAAATCGGCCTCTCAATTTCTTTTTCCTGAGAGGTTTGTTTCCAGTCGCCAGCTCCCTGAAAAAACTCTTTGATGTGAGTCACACTCATTGAAACCAAATCATCAATGGTTTTCCCATCGATTTCAACTGCCAAAAATTCCTTTTTCAATCGCTTTCCCTGACAAGTTTCACATATATGAGCCGTCATATATTTCTCAATTTCACTTCGAAGATATTCCGATTTTGTTTCAAAATATTTCTTTTCCAGCGCTGGAATGACACCCTCGAAGACTTGCCCACCAAAAAGAACAACGTCCCATTGTTTTGTTGTAAATTTTTTCATTGGTACGTTCAAAGAAAATTTATACTTCTTGGCAACCTCTTTTAATGACAGCAACTGACTGTTTTGTCCGTTTATTTTTCCCCCAGACTTGCTCCATGGCTGAATTGCACCCTCTGCAATAGAAAGATTTATATTTGGAACAACTAACTCCCTATTGATTTTAAGGGTATACCCCAGACCACTACAAATATCACAAGCTCCCTCGGGACTATTGAAAGAAAAGTGTCTCGGAGTCACTTCCTTAATTTTGATGCCACATTTACTGCAAAAAAAGTCTTGATTATAATTTCTCTCTTCAATATTATCAAACAAAATTTTCATAGAATTGTTGCCCATTTTCATAGCTGTTTCAATCGAATCAAGCATGCGTTCATTGTCAGGATTTTTCTTGTCCAAAACCACACGATCAATCACCATTTCAATGTCACCAACGATTTCATTCTCATTCAAAGAAAGGGCATCCGTGATGGTGCACATTTTTTCACCAAATCGCACCCGCGCATAGCCCAAACGCTGAATGTGTCGCAAAAGTTCCTTACCAGTTGAAGCATCTTTCAGTTTAGCCAAAATGGCAATCTGCGTGTGATGCGAAAACGTCAAAATTTCGTCCAAAATTTCTCGATTACTCCTTTTTTGCATGGAGGTGCCACACTCCGGGCAATGAATCACGCCAACCTTTGCATACAAAATACGCAAATAGTCATAAACCTCTGTCAGCGTCCCCACCGTTGAACGCGGAGAGCGTGAAATACTTTTTTGATCAATTGAAATCGGTGGTGAAAGATTTTCGATCTTGTCCACATCGGGTTTGACTGATGGATCTAAAAAATTTCGGGCATAAGAAGAAAGCCCTTCCATATACCTGCGATTTCCCTCAGCATAAATTGTATCAAAAGCCAGTGAGGATTTTCCGCTGCCGGAAAGTCCCGTGATGACCACGAATTTGTCCCGCGGAATATTAACGTCAATATTTTTCAAATTATTGACCCTCGCCCCCTTAATCACAATATCCCGCCCATTGTTTGAAGTTATTTTTTTCAAAGACATAAAATTGATGTATTTAGTATCTTGCCTGCCTGTCCGGTAGGCAGGTATGGTGCATAATGTATAAATTTGTTTCGCAAAATAACTTACTGCCTAATAAAATATTTTGTATCAGCTACATCATACCTAATACAAAATACATTCTACAGTTCAAGTATTTGCTAATTAAAAATGGTATCAGAAAAATGAGGAAATGTAAAGGGTGGGCAACTTGCTCGGCAACTTGCGAAAGTTTGCGAACAGCCAGGAATTAAGTCCTTTCCTTATCCCTTGAATTAAAGGAGTATATTTTTTTACTCAAACTATACGTATTCCCATGTCCCAACATTCCTAGGTACGATTGCAAACTTTCTTTTTTGGGATTTTTCCTAATGTTTCGAAACATCCTCCGCTTTGTCGAAGTTCGCAGGGTTCGATGATGCGGAAAATGCACCCAGCCAAGAAAATCAACGCCGGATGAAAGCGTTTTGATAAAAACTTTATCAGGATGCAGTTCTAATTTTAATTTGTTTTGCAAAAAAGTCTCAACAATGGGAATTAAATTTTCAAGTTCTTTTTTGTCTTGCGAAAAAAACACGAAATCATCGGCATAGCGGAGATAATATTTGAATTTTAATTTATGTTTCGCAAATTGATCAAATTCATTCATATAAATATTAACCAACAATTGACTTGTCAAATTTCCCAAGGGTAAACCAATTCCATTTGTATCTTTTTCATGAAAACTATCAATGACACCATCAAGAAGCTTAGTCATATTTTCATCTTCAACATGCGAAGCTAAAATACTTTTCAAAATTTTATGATCAATACTAGCAAAAAATTTTCTGATGTCGCATTTCAAAACCCAGCAATTTTTTGTATTGTTTTTTGAAACTTTCCGTCCAAACTCCTTAAAGCGCTTAAGGGCTTTATGCGTTCCCTTATTAAGTCGACAAGAATAGGAATCAAAAATAAATTTTCGGTCAAAATAGGGATATAAAATTCGATAAAGCCCATGGTGTAAAAGTCGGTCGCGTACGCTGGCCTTGTGGATATCGCGAGGTTTTGGATCATTGATTTTGAAAGCTTGATATTTTCCGTGTTGATAATTCTTTTGGACTAAATCACCGTGCAAGCTAAGGACATTATCCATAAAATTAAGCTGAAATTCAGCGACGTCTTTTCTTTTTCGCTTGCCTTGCAAAAATTCATTCCAAGAAATGAGCAAATTTTCCATGGATATGATATTATTATATAAATCATTATGAATTCTTTTAACGCCCCCCCCCCGACACATCTTTCGCCAAAAAACATCTCGATTTTGCAAAGAATCAAAGAGGGATATTTGATTTGGACGAATGTTTCCGTGCATATTCCAAAAAGTGCGCGCTATACAATTGGAGCAAGAATTGAAAACAAATATCTTGACTTGCTTGAACTTGCGCGAGTTGCTTATTTTATCAATAAAGATGAGGTTGAAAACAAAACCAGAAAAATTTCCGATTGCATTTTTCTTTTGGATGCTCTTAAATTTTTGATTTCCACGATGTGGGAAGCTAAACTTCTTTCACATAAACAATTTGAACAAGTTTCTTTCAAACTTGAAGAAATTGGCAGGATGCTTTGGGGCTGGTCAGAGAGTTTAAAAAATTTGGAAAAGAAAAACCGCGCCTTTGGTGGAGCGGAAAAGGAATGACTTTCGGAAACGGAAGACGAACTGGTTGTTACTGTTCCACTGCTTGTCTGACCTGGCATTGTTGCCATTGAGCTTCAACTGGTCGCCATTGGAATTCAGGTTGAAAATGTTCGGATCGCCGTCACGGTCTGTTTATGTGTGAAATGCCATCTATGCCACCACCTATAAATCTACCAACTAGTAAAATCATTGGGTTGTATTTTATTTGGGATCAAAAATCCACCGCCGCTGCACACCAAGTAGTTCTCTTTTTTTGCATATCCTCACGCTACCCAACAAAAAGCCTTGGCCGTTTGTGTTTTGAACGTGCACTTGCAGAAAGGGTTCGAAAAGCTCCGCTTAAATTTTATACCCAGTCACCTTCCGATATGGCCAATCCTTTTTGATTATAGCAGATTTTTTAGTCCTCGGGAGTCAAGCTCCATTTTTTCAAAGTTTCAAAAAATCAAAAATTCAAAGTTTCAAAAAAATGCAAAAAGCCAAAGTTTCTAAGTAGCAAACTTGCCTGCCCCGTACCAGACTACGTCTTGGTGCTGGGGCGGAAACGGAAGACGAACTGGCTGCGACTGCGCCACAGCTCGCCTGACCTGGCACTGTCGCCACTGAGCTCCAACTGGCCGCCAAGGGAACGCAGGTAGAAAATGCTCGGATCGCCGACACGGTCCGAAATTTGCTCCATTGCAATCAACGTCCAATCCTTTATTTTGCTTTGAAGCCTCAAGAGTGGTCCAACTTCTGCTGGGCAAAGTTCCAAGCCCAAGTCCTTGGCTTTTTTGTAGATTTCTTCAGTAGTTGCACCGTTGGGAAAACCAAGCTGGGCAACTGAAAATCTAACCAGGTAATATTCTTTGCTTTCTTTGGAAAATTCAGTTTTTTGCAAAATACCCCTTCCCCAGTCCGAAGTATATATGTTTTCTTTATCAAGAGTTTCCTGGGCTTTGTGTGGAGAATCCAGAGCTGGAATTGTTTTGATTGCTTGCAGAAAGATTTTTTTATCAGGAAACGATTCATATAAATGCTTGATGTTTGAATATGCTTTGATTTTTTGAAAAATCTCGACACTCCATGGGCCAATGTAAGCTTTAGCGCTTTCATTAACCTCATTTGAATTTTTTGCAATTTGATTTTGGCTACACTGTAAAATTATCAGTGCATCTTCCTCGGATTTTCTTGTGTCTAAAATTTCCTTTATACGCGGATCTCTTTGATAGCCGAAACCATCAATTGATACATCTATTTCATAGAGGAAAATGAGTTCTTCCTTGCTCAATTCTTTTTTCTCTTTAGTTTTCTCTTCAATTTCAGTCAACAGTTTCATGTCGGAATTTTTCTTTTCATACGCTTTGCCATCAGGAAAATGTGAGAGTTTTTCTTGCACGATGTCACCGATGTAGGGATCAAGATTTTGCTGTTCAGCAACTCCTCGCACTTCACCAATTTGATTTCCCTGCATGCGAATGGCAGCTCGTGGAATTCTAGCGACTCCGTTTTCATCAATTGAGTAGTAAACATAGAAATCGCCATTTTTTAGTTGCGCCTGGGCAGTTGATTCGCCAGCCGTGCACCAGCCGGTTCCGTGACCTTGCAGAGAATTTACCAAAGGCATATGGTTTGAACCTTGGTCATATTTCACCCATTTTCCCTCGGTGATAGTGATTTGTTCTTGTGAAGTAGGCGTAACTTTTTCGATGGCAAAAGCATAGAGCTTGGCAAAATTTTCACTTTGCAGGAGCTTACCAAATTCAACTTTTTCTTCTTCGCCAAGATTTTCAAAAGCTATCTGACCTTTGGCATATTTTTTTTCAATCGCATCCAGCACATAGGCTAGCGCTTCGCGATTGATGTCGGGGAAAGGGGCCACGGTTTTTTTGAGTTCTCGCTTGGCAAATTGTTTTTGCTCTTTGTCATATTTTCCTATCCCAGCCGCGCTGCGAAAAGCCCAATATTTCAGCCAGTCCGGATAAGCTGCGTCTTGACTGCCGAGATAGTCCACCCAGCTGTCCAAACTCGACTCTTGGTCGGCAATGATGACTTCAGCCAGTTGAGCCCTCATCTCTTCAGTTATTTCAATTTCGCCATGTCCTTGCTCTCTGGCGATTTGCTTTTGGTTGTCAAAATATGCTTCGGGAATTTCCTTCTCTTTGATGACAAATTTTTTGTGCAAAAGATTTTTGACGAATTCAGTTCCACGCTTGCGTTTTTCAGGATTTTTTTCTTCGAAAATTCCCTTCAAGCGATCGAGGTAGTTTTGAATTCTTTCGGCTGGATTTTGCGAAAGTTTTTCAGCCTCGCGAACTTCCGTCCTCCTGGCTGCCGACTCAACTTCTGGAGTATTGTGCAAGTTGTATTTTATTTTGAGAAAGTTTGGATTTTCCATATGTCGAAATTATACCACAAAAAAAATTAAAAAACATGCCAATTCTCACATGCCAAGATTATCATATTTAAACAAACCAAAGAATACAAAAAAGGACACATTTATAGTGTCCATTTTTTTAAATGCAAATTAAGCAAGTTTTCTTATTCGGCCTTTTTCCATTTTCTCCCCTTCCAGCACTTGCAATTTTTCTTCAAATTCTTCTTTGGAAATTTCGCCTTTAGCAAAACGCTGACGCAAAATTTCCGTAGCGCTATCGGGTCTTTTCTCATCACCATGCCCGCCGCAACAACCCTTGCTGTGATGATAACCACCCCGCACCAAGCCAACAATCAGCCAAATTATCAAGAGCCAGAAAATCAGCGAAAAAATTCCGCCAATAAGGCCAAACCCGTGACTCACTCCATATCCATACATCATATGTTTTTTAAAATTAATTAAATATTAAAACATCATTTGAATTTTCCTCAGTCCGCACATTGCGTAGTGCGTAGGCCCGCTTCGACTCAATGAGACATTTTGTTGAATCGAGGCGAGCAAAAAACGAGCAATAAGCGTTAAGAAATTTTCAGCGAGCTTCTTCAGCAGAAGAAGCGCGGCGGGAATTTTAGCGAAGAGTGAAGTTTTTACCCCAGTAACAAGCACGTGCGGGATTTCTTTTGTAACTTTTCTATTAAAAGAAAAGTCAATCCATACAATACTCTGGACTGCTTCGGATAACTGTATCCTTGCAAAGACCTTTGAATTATACGTCATTTTTCAAAACAATATTTCAGCAGATAATTTCTACTTTTTAATTTCTATCCCCATTGGAACAAAATGGATACTGTCTAAAATGGTGTTTGTTTGGGGCAGAATACTAGACACGACGACCTTATTGCCAAAGAAATTTTCCAGACGATCTCCTTGCTTTTGAATGATTTTTTCTTCAATCATCATCTGTGCCTCCTTTGATCCAACGTAGATTTGTTGATATTGAATTCCATCTATTTGTTTAGGAATAAAATTTTCTTTTACTAGCTCTCTCTTTAATAATTTCGGAATATTATCCTGATCCACAAAATAAAAGATTTTTTGATTACCTTCAACTTCGATTATTTTTGAATTTTCCAAAAGATTTTCCTTTTTTAATTCGCTTTGAATTTGCACCTGGGTCAAAACAATTTTTTCCATGCCGCTACTGAATCGTGCGAATTCAAAGAATCCAAAAGTGAAAACGACGACCATAATTATTGGAGCAATAAGTGAAAGATAATTCTTCTTACCTGGCTTGAATAATCTTAGTAATAAAGAATTTCCCACTACCGAGATCGAACTCATCGCCATTGCCAAGCCCGCCAATTCTGGCTTCAAAATCAAACCAAAAGCAAAGAACACGCGGGCTGCAATTGGAATGCCAATGACATTGTAAAACAAAGCAAAGAACATATTCTGCTTAATTTTTCCCATCGTTTCCTTGGAAAGCTCTAGCGCCGTCACCACATCATTTAAATCATTCTTCATCAGAATAACCTCGCCAGTTTCCATCGCGACATCCGTTCCAGCGCCCATCACGATCCCCACATTGGCTTGCGCTAAAGCTGGTGCATCATTGATGCCGTCACCAACCATAGCCACAGCTCGCCTTTGGCGAGAATTTCCAATTTCCAATTTCCAATTTCCAAATAATTCGGAAAGCTTTTTTGCATTATTTTCTTGCAAGGCCTTAACCACATTAGCTTTATCTTCAGGTAAAACCTCGGCTAGGACATGCTGTTGGTCGATGCCAACCAGTTTTGCAATCGCCTTGGCAGTTCGCAAATTGTCACCAGTAAGCATAAACACTTCGAGACCCATTTTTTGTAATTTTGCTACGGCTTGCCTTGAAGTTTCTTTGACCGTGTCTGCCACTGCAATGAATGCCAGCACCCTTTTTTCATCCATTAAAATCATCACCGTTTTGCCTTCATTTTCCAATTTTTCTAAATCAATATTTACACTATCAAGACTCACGCTCAGGTCATTTGTCAGTTTTCGATTCCCAAAATGATAAATAATCCCATCAATACTGCCCTTAACCCCATGCCCAGCAATTGAATTAAATTCTACTACCTCATGGAAATTAACTTTTTTTTCTTGAGCGTAAGCGTAAATCGCTTCAGCCAGCGGATGCTCGGAAAGTTTTTCCAAACTAGCCACAATAGCCAGAATTTCATTTTCACTTTTTTCTTTTTCAAAAACCACAATCTCTGTCACCTGCGGTTTTCCACTAGTTAGCGTGCCAGTTTTGTCAAAAACAACGGCTGAGATGTTACTAGCTGCTTCCAGTGCTTCTCCCCCTTTGACCAAAATCCCATATTGCGCCCCCTTGCCAGTTCCCACCATCAAAGAAGTTGGTGTGGCCAAGCCAAGAGCACAAGGACAAGCAATCACAATCACCGACACAAAAGCCATCAAAGAAAAAGTCAGTGTCCCGCTGAAAATATAATACCACACCAAAAAAGTTGCTATCGCAATTCCAATCACCATAGGCACAAACCAAGCGGCGATTTTGTCAGCAAAATTTTGAATCGGAGCTTTGGCTCCCTGCGCCTCTTCAATCAAACGAATGATTTGTGCCAGCATTGTTTCGCTGCCGATTTTTTCAGCTTCAAATTCAAAACTGCCAGTTTTGTTGATGGTTCCACCCACCACTTTGTCTCCGATGTGTTTTTCTTGTGGCAAACTTTCCCCAGTAATCATGGACTCATCCACGACCGAAGAGCCTTTGGTGATTTTGCCGTCCACAGGAATTTTTTCGCCTGGACGAACAATGACAATGTCGCCATGAATAACATCCTCAATGGCAATGTCCAAAGTTTGACCAGCGCGAATAACCCGGGCTGTTTTGCTCGTCAGTCCCATCAATTTTTTGATTGCATCCGAAGTTTTTCCTTTAGTTCTGATTTCCAACCATTTTCCCAGCAGCACAAAGGTTATCAAATAGGCAGCCGTTTCAAAATAAAGATCTGGGATTTTCGCTCCGCCCACCCCAATCACGGACTTGTTGGCAATTGCATAAGTTGCAAAATTAAACAAACTATAAAAGAAAGCAGTTGAGGTTCCAATTGCAATCAAACTATCCATGTTGAAAGTTTTCATTTTCAGTGCTGCCCACATACCTTTGTAAAAATCTTTGCCAACCAAAAACTGCACCGGAATCGTGAGCAGCAATGAGAAAATTCCCACGTATGGTGCCAGGCCTTTTTCACCAGGCAGCCACTTGAAAAAATCCAGCAGCATGAAATACAACATTGGAGCGCTTAATATAGCACTAAAAATAAATTTGTTGAAATAATCAGAAACTTCTTTGGCTATTTTTTTGCCTTCAAATTCACTGTCCTTAACATCAATTTCTTGCGCGCCATATCCACCCTTAACAATAGCTGCAATGATTTTTTGCACATCAGTTATCTGCTCATCAAAATCAACCAAAACTTTTTCGGCTGCAAAATTCACACTAGCTTTTTGAACGCCAGACGTTTTTCCAAGTGTTCTCTCCACCAGCATCGCACACGAAGTGCAATGCATACCAAAAAGAGATAAGTTTATTCTTTTCATATTATATTATACCTACGAATTTAATATTAAATTTATTAATAAATTTATTCAGGGGTTAACTTTTCTTTTAATAGAAAAGTTACAAAAGAAATCCCGCACGTGTTTGTTGCTGTTGTAAAGACTTCACTCTTCGCTAAAATTTACACTCCGCTGTGCCTATTGACCTCACTGCGTTTCAAAATTTCGCAGCGCATCATCACTCGTCTTTTGCTCGCCTCGATTCGACAAAATGTCTCATTGAGTCGAAGCGGACCTACGCACTACGCAATGTGCGGAGAGGAATGCAAAATACAAAATACAGATGTTATAATTTCTATATTTATTTGTAGATTTATGGGTTTTCGTACATTTATACAAATTTGTAATTCATAGAGAAAAACCTAATTCCCACAGCCGTTAACAGTGCAGACTCCCTTGGGAATACTAGCGCTCGGAGTTTTTTCGTCAACTGCTGTGGCGCCATTGCCTTTTTCATCCACAACCGTAAATGATCCAGTATACATCCCCATGCCGCAAGAAAATGGAATCTTACCAACCTCTTTTGGAATAAATTCAATCACATTTTGTCCTGCTGTTAAGGTTTTTCGAATATTCAAACTTGAAACCAAAATACTGCTAGCACAAGAGTTTGGGGCCTGAGCATCAATCACCCAGCGCACTGGCACGCCCTTCTTAATCGTAAATTTATTCGGCGCATATCCACTATTATTTTCCATCATATTTACCACCTGCACCCCATTTTCCATCTTCACATTCGGATCTGAATTTTGATTGTTGTTTATTGATTTTTGTTGATTGATTGTTGATTGTTGGTTATTGTTCATTGAAAGTTGCCAGCCTGCCAAATTAAAGCCATTGGCAATATTGAAAAATGCCAAAAATATAACCAAGATTCCTGCAAATTTGAAAAAGCGTTTGGCAAAAATTCCCTTCACCACCGAAGTGATAGCGCCAACCCCAAGCAAACCTGGCGCCGTTCCAAGGGCAAATAAACCCATAATTATCGCGCCTTGCAAAGGACTACCAGAGCTTATTGCAAAAAGTTGCATCGCCTGGGTGAAACCGCAAGGCAGAAAAAATGTCAGCGCGCCCGTGAGCATTGAGCCGCGATGACTATATTCTTTTATTTCCTTTTTAATTCCAAAAAATCTAGCCACACTTGTTGGCAAAGAAACGGTAGCGTTTTCCAAACGTGGAAAGATCCCCAACAATTTAACTCCCAGCGCCAACATCACAAGCCCAACTGCAATAGTCAGTATTCCCAAAACTAAACCTGATAGTTGCAAAACTGAGCCAAGTGAGCCAAGCATTGCTCCGAAAAATGCATAGCCACCAATTCTGCCAAGATTGAAAAACAAATGCGGCCTAAATTTTTGCATCGCACTCGCCTGAGGATTAATCTCATTGTGCCTAGAAGATATTCCCAAAATAAGACCACCGACCAGCGCCATGCAAGTCGAAAGTCCAGCCGTAATTCCCACCAAAAAAACCACGCCCAAATTGGATGGATTTGAAACACCACCCAAATCAATATTCGTCAGCCCGATATTTTTCGCAATAATAAACAAACCAACCAAAAAAATTCCAGCCACTGCCAAATCTTTGTAATCCTCGGGATTTTTGCTCAGCCAAGTTTTTGGCTTATCACTGCCAAGACTATAACCAGCACCACGAATAGCTTTTTCAATTTCACCCACCTCAGGTTTTTGCTCGTCAAAATGAATTTCAGCAGTGCCTTTTTTGAAATTAACCACACTGCGCCGAACGCCTGTAACTTCTGACAAACTGTCTTCAACCAAAAGTTCGCAACTGCGGCAATGCATGCCAGCAATCGGAACGATTATTTTATTGTTCATATCTATAATTTTTTATATTTTTAATAAACCTACGAATACACGAGAGCAGATTTTAGATTCTTGATTGTAGCTTCTAGAATTTTGCATCTCTGCATTTTTCTCTGAACCATACGAAGCGAGCGAACATACTTTTTGTTTTTTCGTTTGAAAGTGGTTTACCTTGGCGTCAAAATTTCCAATAGTCAAAAAAAACTTTCACTAGGATAAAAAAAACGTATGCGAGCGAAGTGTTTTAATGTACCGCCCACCACAAACAACCTTGCCTCAAAACAAGGTTAAAGTTTTTTTCACTCTAATCGAATGCTAGAAGAAAAGCTGTCAGGCTCCGGAGGAGACGACGAAGAAGCATAAGTTTTTTGATTTATTGTTTGAGCTAGCAAAACCGATTGCTCAGCGATCGAAACTTGCTCGAATTTGATTTTTTCATTTGGCGCAACTGGCGTGAAAACCGCTGAATTGTCATGTTTTTCCACACAGCACGGCATCATTGCGCCGCTGACTGGGGCATTTTTGTTCACAACGTGATTGCCTGATTCACAATGAGCATCAGCAATTTCAGTCATCCTATCCATTTTAGGCAAAGAAGCCTGAGCCATTGACAGATTGCAAAAACCGCTAACAACCAACATAATCGTCGAAAGCATTGTTCCAGCCAAGATTTTTTCAAGCTTCTTTTTCATATTTATCATTATACATCCCCTTTTTAATTAAGCAAACCAACTTTGACAAAATATAGCTTCTAGGGAAATTAAACAATATAACGCCTTTTGAATCTTGACCTACTTCTATGTTAAAATGATTACATGTTTTAATGACTGTATGTTCATATGACCCTATGACTTGGCTTACAAAAAAATATTCAACTTTTCTCAATTCACTTTCTCCAAAAAGAGTGCTGTTTTTTTTGTTTGCAATCGGACTGGCGGTTTATGTAAACTCATTTATCAATGACATGTTTTGGGATGATTATGACAGTGTTATCAACAATCAATACATTCGCAGCTGGCAATATTTTCCAAAATATTTTTCCGAAAATCTCACGGCCGGTGCTGGCATCCACGACAATTATTGGCGCCCGCTTTTGCTTTTTTCTTTTTCAGTCGACTATGGCGTTGGAGGAACTGAAACATTTTTCTATCATTTTCAAAATTTCTTCTGGCACCTTGCGGCCAGCATGCTAGTTTTTTTGGTTGGCCTGAAACTTTCCAAAAAGCTACTTACTGGATTTTTAGCTTCTTTATTTTTTTTGGTGCATCCTTTGCAAACCGAAGCCGTCACCTATGTCGCTGGGAGGGCCGATCCTATGCATACAGCTCTAATGCTAGGCTCTTTTTTTCTTTTCTTGCATCATCTTGAATCTCGCAAAATTTCATTTCTAAATTGGTCACTACTACTATTTGTTCTTTCAATTCTCACCAAAGAACGCGCCATTGTCTTGCCTTTTATTTTGACCGCTTTCCTATTTTTAATCCCCCTAAAAACTTATATGCAAACTTGGAAACAAAAATTTCTTTTACTCTCTCCCTATCTTGCAATCGTTGCAATCTACGCCTTGTTGCGAATGACAATCCTACATTTTGCTAATACTTTTGATTTTGGCGCGCAAACAATTCTGGCTAGCGTCACCCTTTGGCAAAAAATTATCGTCTTTTTGGCTGGACTTGGAACTTATGTCAAACTCATCATTTGGCCTGATAATTTATACATGGAAAAAATTCTGCCCATTCCAACTTCTCTTTTTTCGCCTCTGGTGCTGCTCGGAATTGTCAGTCTAGCATTTTCAATTTTTCTCATTTGGCAATCTTTCAAAAAAAACAAACTGATTGCTTTTTGCTTGCTCAGTTTTTTTGCAACCCTGTTGCCATCCATGTATGTTTATCCAATTCAGGGATTACTTTATGAACATTGGTTATACCCCGCATTTCCTTGGCTATTTTTAACAATCGCAATTAGTCTTTCAAAATATTTGGATATTGAAAAACCTACCAAAACAGTTCCGCCAGTATATTTTGCCTTAATTTTGCTCGCTGTAATTTCCGCTTTCAGTGTTCGCACCATCGGGCGCAACCAAGATTGGCAAAATCCCATTCGCTTTTACGAAAAAAATATTTCTCTCGGCGGATTTTCTGGTCGAGTCTACACAAACCTTGGCATGGCTTATGACGACGCCCACCTGCCTGACATGGCCATCCTAGCTTATCAAAAAGCCATCGACATTTCCGGCAACACTCTTTTCCAGCCTTGGTATGATATGGCCAACACTTTGGCGCAACTTGGAAAAACAAACAAGGCCATCGAAGCTTATAATCAAGCCATCAGACTTAATCCCAACTTCTCGCCAGCCTACACCAATCTCGCCAAAATATACGCCGATAAAAAAGATTTCACGCAAGCAATCGCAGTTCTTCAAGACGCCGAAAAAATCAATCCCCACCAAATTAGTATACTTTATGCCATGGCTGCAATTTCTTTCAATAGTGGTGACACTAACACTTCCAGAATCTACGCCCAAAAAATCCTCGAGCTTGACCCAACAAACAAACAAGCACAAGAGCTACTACGAAAATAAACTGCTTTAAATTTTTTATCGCAATGCATTTTTCCCTCGCAATTTTCGATGAAACGTGATCGCAAACCGATGTGCTTCATCCATAATACTTTTGACCAAATTCTTATCATTCAAAAAATCCTGCAACTGTTTTGGAAATTGAGTCATTGGAACTTTATTGGAAATTGGAAATTGGAAATTGAGATTTTTACGAGTCTTGCCTTTGGCAACACCGACAATTAGAACATCTAGCCCAAGCTGCACAACCAGCTCACCTATTGCATTAGCATGTCCTTGCCCACCATCAAGCAAAATCAACTCCGGCATCGCCCAGTCATTTTTGAAACGCCGTAGCAAAACTTCCCGCATCATTGCCACGTCATTGCTACCCTCGACCGTTTTGATTTTAAACTTGCGATACTCAGACTTGTTCGGTTGCCAATTTTCTCCGCCAAAGGCGGAAAAAACCACCATCGAACCCACTGCATCCGTGCCAGAAATGTTTGAAATGTCATAAGCCTCGATACGGACAGGGGTTAGCTTTTCAGGAATTAGCTTTTTAGCTTGCAGAACTGATTCTGAATTAAGATTTTGATCATTAGGATTTTTTTGGAAATTGGAAATTGGAAATTGGAAATTCTCATCACGCCTAGTGATAAGGGCTACATCTCGAATATGCTGCAGAGCAAAAATTTTGTTCCGAACCTGGGCGGCTTTTTCAAATTCATTATTTTTCGCCAGAGCTTTCATTTCTTTTTCCAAACCGGAAAGCAATCTTTTTTTCTTGCCAGCCAAAATCAGCTTGATGCCATCAATATTTTTCTTGTAGTCTTCTTTGGAAATCGCACAAGCATACGGCCCGGGACACAAGCCCAATTGAAAATCCAAACAACCTTTCTCAGTTTTTTGTTTGAGAGCGTGAAACGGAAAAATCCGCCTAATTATTTTCAACGCAATCTGCATCTGCTGCTTACTCGTATACGGCCCAAATGTTTTTGTATATTGTATATTGTATTTTGCCTGCCTGCCCGGTAGGCAGGTATTTTGTATTTTATTTTTTGTTCGTAGATTCGTTTTCGTCTCGTAGTTTTCAATTAAAGTATTTCTGTTCGTAGATTCGTTTTCGTTTCGTAGTTTCGCATCGGGTAAGTCTGTTTTCCGCATTATCAGAACCTTTGGAAATTCTTCTTTAGTAATCACGAAATATGCAAAACTCTTGTCGTCTTTTTCCAGGGTGTTGTATTTCGGCTGATGTTTTTTGATGAGATTGCTTTCCAAAATCAAAGCTTCCAACACCGAATCAGTTTGCTCAAATTCAATTTCTTCCACCAACGGCATCATCGATCCAATCCACTCGCTCCGTCCAGGCACAACACTATGTTCTAGTTGTTGTAAATGTTGTAACCGTTCTAGTTGTTCTATTTGTAGATTCGTATTGTCAACATCCTTGTTCGTAGATTCGTATTGGTTTCGTAGTTTCGAATCGGTCCTAAAGTATGAAGCAACTCTAGTTCTCAAGTTCGTCGCCTTCCCGATATATAGCAATGGCCCACGTTTAACACGTCCACTCAAGGCGGATTCGGCTTTACCGTAAAAAAAATACACCCCCGCTTCTTGGGGCAACCCAGCCACTTTTTGCTTTAATATTGACAAATTCATAAATTAGGACTATAATATAATATCGTACTTTAATAACCTTTTAACCCCAGAAATCATTTTTTTAAGTTTACATTTCAACTCAATCCTACCTTAACTGCCAAATTTGGCAAAACTGGAGAATGCGATGCCCGAGAATCATGCTTCTAAAAAAACGTACCTTTTCTTCCCACTACTTATTTCACTTTTATTAGGATTGCTTGTGTATGGTGTTATTCTGAGTACTTCTAATAAAAATAATACGACATCAAAAAAACTTACATCTGAACAAACTCAGCAGATACCACCGACAAGGATAAACATGGCATACAGCCACAAATTCATTAAGTTAAATCCTATATGGAGGTCGCCAGAAGAAAATATGCAGATTATCCAGGGATACATAAATGTATTTAAAAAAGAACACCCTGACGCTATAATTAATTTTCGCAATAGCTTCATGTTTAAACAGGGAACAAGCAAAGAGGTGCTCTATGAAATTGATATTTCTTACAAAAAAGAACAAGACACATACAATGGAAACTTCTTGAATGGAGCCCGCGACTAAAAACATCCCGCCCTCCTCTAGCCGGTGCGCATCAT
>Ga0194047_10000760_pt1 | contig 20695 bp, 20 predicted proteins | sample JunL225m_MetaG_2_FD_160070 | JGI IMG/M metagenome (GOLD analysis project Ga0194047, IMG submission 160070) | Anoxic zone freshwater microbial communities from boreal shield lake in IISD Experimental Lakes Area, Ontario, Canada - Jun2016-L221-5m | ecosystem: Environmental > Aquatic > Freshwater... | reverse complement strand
TCATGAAGGATGTTTGCGGGAGCTGATGGAAGAGACGTCACTTGAGGGAAGAATCGATAGACTTATAGGCGTTTATCATCGTGATGTTGAACTCTATGGATCACTGCTTGTCGTTGCCTACAGGGTGATCGTTGCTCATGACGCCATAACGATCAACCATGAGTTGTTCGATGCCGGCTTTTATCCTCAACATCTCATTCCGGAGGTACGAATCCCGCTGCACATCCAGATTATCCTGGATGCCAATAAAACTCAGAGCCCCGCTTTCCAGCAGGCGGCATCATGACCGGGCTCATAGGTGAGCAGTTCCGGTTGAGCCAACCGGCAGTGCTCATCGGCAAGAGGGCATCTGCCTGCAAATCTGCACCCCTCAGGCAGATTTACAGCGCTCGGCACATTGCCCTCGATAACATGAAGCCTTTTTTTTGTTGAACCTAAACGAGGAATGGAGTTCAACAGCCCCCTTGTATAGGGGTGGAGCGGATTGCTGAAAAGCTGCGGCACCAACCCTTTTTCGACAACTCTTGAAGCATACATCACAATAACCTCTTCACAGAGCTCGGCCACAACACCAAAATCATGCGTAATGAGCATGACGCTCATGCCGGTGTCGGACTTGAGTTTACTGATAAGATCCAGTATCTGCGCCTGAACGGTAACATCAAGCGCCGTGGTTGGTTCATCGGCAATGAGCAAAGCGGGATTGCAGGAGAGCGCCATGGCTATCATGACCCGCTGCCGCATACCTCCTGAAAGCTCGTGAGGATATGAAAAAAATCGTTGTGCGGGGTTTGGAATACCGACCAGATGGAGAAGCTCGATTGAGCGACTTTTTGCTTCTGCATGATTCATCTCCCTGTGAATACAAATCTGTTCCATAATCTGGCTGCCGCAGGTAAACACCGGATTGAGCGAACTCATCGGCTCCTGGAAGATCATGGCAATCTCGTTTCCTCTCAACTGGCGCATATTTTCTTCAGAGAGCTTCAAGAGATCACTCCCTTTCCAGAAAATTTCCCCTCCGGCAAAATAACCTGGCGGCATGGGCACAAGGCGCATAATGGAGAGTGCTGTCACCGACTTTCCGCACCCGGATTCTCCGACGACCCCAAGGGTAGAGTTGCGTCCAAGTGAAAAACTCACACCATCTACAGCTTTTGCTATACCACTCCCCGTCGAGTAGTAAGTCCTGAGATTTTTCAGTTCAAGAATTTTTTCCATATATAACAGTCTTTCCTGACTGTAAAAAGTTCAGAGGGTTACTCCGCGTTTGCGGAATCAAGCATGAAAATATAGTTTGTAAGCTTCATATGAAAACGTTATCAGATTCAGACCTGCAAAGCCCTGCCGTCACCAAAAGAAATTCTAATTTTATCTTTGAGTCCGTTAAGCAATCAACTCCATACAGCTTGCTTAAAGACTCTTTAGGAGGCAGTCAGCCTGATGACCATGATGCTTTTTGCCCTATCCAGATTTCCGGGCTGCAGGGCTCACTCTCTTCGATCCTTGCAGCAGCTCTTTTTTCCGATCTGCACTCCTCGCTGATGGTGCTTTGTGGGCAGAACAGCTTTGAATTGTATGACAATGATTTTGATGCTCTTCTTCCCAAAGAGAGAATCTGCAATACTTCGGATGAACTCTCCCTGTCTATCGGGGCAATAGTGAGGAAAAAAAAATCGCTCTTACTCTCCTTTTTTGATGATCTCGATGTAACCCTTTGTAAACCACTGGATGCCGACAATCGGATTTTTCGACTGAAAATCGACCAGGATTCGGGGTATGAAGCCCTGAAACGGTTTCTTGCCGCAAACGGCTTTGAGCAGAGAGAGTTTGTTGAGGACGAGGGTGAGTTCTCCGTTCGAGGTTCTATTATTGATGCATTTTCTTTTGGAGCAAGGGAACCTGTTCGAGTGGAATTTTTCGGAGATACCGTCATATCGCTGCGCATTTTTGACATCAACAGTCAACTTTCAGGAAAAACATTGAGTGCGGCTGATATTTCGGCGAGCTTTACAGATTCGACAACAAACACCGCCGGAGCTGAAACAAAAATTCTTGACTATCTCGATCCTTCAACAGTTATTATCATCGATGACTCAACGGAGTTTGCCTCGCGGGATAATCATGATTCCTTGGTTCATGCACTTTCACGGTTTCGCTGTGTCAGCATCAGCCACCCTTCGGCTTCGGCAATTGACTTCAGTTCAAACGCACAAAAAAAGCTTCATGCAAATTTCCGAATTCTTGCCACCCTGCTGCAAAATGAAGCTGCTACTAATAAAAAGCCGCTTTTTGCAACCAGTTCACGCCGCGAAATCGAGGAGTTGACCGATTTTCTGACTGAGGAAATGATGAATTCTGGAAGCAGGAATACCCTTGAAGCAAGCTGGATTCCGATCAACCTGCATACCGGCTTCACGTTCGGTGATCTTGACCTTTATACTGAATCCGACATTTTCGGAAAACTTCACTCACATAAGGCGCATCGTAAACGAAAAATACGTGGAATCTCACTCAAGGATCTCCAGAAGCTTAAAGTTGGGGATTATGTCGTCCATGAGGATTACGGTATCGGAATTTTCAAATCACTTGAAACCATAGCGGTGGGAAATTCCGAGCAGGAATCTGTGCTTATAGAATATTCCGGAGGCGATCAGCTTTTTGTTAATGTTCAGAATATCAACCTGCTCTCGAAATATGCGGCTTCGGAAAGCTCCCTTCCATCGTTATCCAAACTTGGAAGTTCTAAATGGGCTGCTAAAAAGGATAAGGTTCGCAAGAAGCTTCGTGATATTGCCATAAACCTTATCAAAGTTTATGCTCAGCGAAAAATGCAACCGGGTTTTGCCTTTGATGCGGACTCTATCTTCATACGCGAATTTGAGTCCTCTTTTATTTTTGACGAAACCCCCGATCAGCTTAAGGCAATCGAGGCTGTTAAAAAGGATATGCAGGAGCCTCATCCAATGGACAGGCTGATCTGTGGGGATGCGGGTTTCGGAAAAACCGAAATTGCCATGAGAGCGGCATTCAAGGCTGTGGAATCAAAAAAGCAGGTTGCCGTGCTGACTCCGACTACTATTCTTGCCCATCAGCATGCCGAGTCGTTTACCAGAAGATTTGAGAATTTTCCGATTTCCATTGCAGTTCTCAGTCGTTTTGTGACGAGAAAGGAACAATTGGAAATACTTAAAAAAATAGAGCTGGGACTGATTGATATTGTCATCGGTACTCATCGACTGGTATCCAAGGATGTTCACTTTAAAGAGCTTGGACTTCTGGTGATTGATGAAGAGCAGCACTTCGGGGTTGAAGTGAAAGAGAAACTGCGGGAACAGTTCCCTGGTGTTGATACCTTGACCATGTCGGCAACACCTATTCCCAGAACCCTGCAGTTTTCCATGCTTGGGGCACGAGATCTTTCGATTGTCTCAACTCCTCCAAAAAACCGCCAACCGGTAGAAACAATGATTACCGATTATGACCCGGCACTTATTCAATCGGCTATACGCAGGGAAATCAAACGGGAGGGGCAGGTATTTTTTCTGCATAACCGGATTTCTTCTCTTGATGATACCCTGATTACCCTGAGGGAGCTTGTGCCGTCCGCTCGGATTGTCTTCGCTCATGGCCAGTTACCCTCGAAGGAGCTGGAAAAAATCATGATGGATTTCATGCAGAAAGAGGTTGACGTGCTTATCTCCACCACGATTATCGGCTCCGGTCTTGACATATCGAATGCCAATACCATCATTATCAATCGGGCTGACATGTTCGGACTTTCCGATCTCTACCAGTTGCGTGGAAGAGTGGGACGAAGCGATCGAAAAGCTTACTGCTACCTGATCACGCCACCGCTGCATACCCTGAAAAGGGAGGCTGTTCAGCGTCTTGCCGTTATTGAAAGCTTTACAGAACTCGGATCAGGCTTTAACATCGCCCTTCGCGATCTCGATATCCGCGGTGCAGGGAATCTGCTTGGTGCTGAGCAATCCGGATATATCCATGAACTTGGTTTTGATCTCTATCAGAAAATGCTTGCGGAGACTGTGGCAGAACTGAAATCAACCGAATTCAGCCACATGTTTTCAGAAGAGGGCAAACCACCGGAACGGCAAACAAAATCTTGTGATCTTCTCTTTTTCTTTGATGCTCTCATTCCGGATTATTATGTCAACGCAACCCATGAACGCTTTGCCTATTATGACAAAATCTCAAAAGCGCCTTCAGAAGAAAAGATCGACGCCCTTGCAGTCGAACTTAAGGACAGGTTCGGTTCCCTGCCTGAGGAGGTTTCTAACCTGCTTTTGCTGACAAAACTTAAAATTACGGGATCGTCTCTGGGACTTGAAAAAATTGATATTCAAAAGCATCATGTAACCTTTTTTCTCCCTGATCAGCATGATGAAGCTCTTGGCAACAGGGATTTTTTCCAGTACCTCTTTATTTCGGTTCAGGAACCATGGATGCAAAAGTACAAACCCGGCTTTACTATGGATAAAAAAATGAAACTGCTCCTGCATCATCCAGCAGGTACAGATTCTACTCCTACCGCTTTGATCGATGAGTATTCGGCATTGCTGAAAAGACTCAACGCCGCATCGAAAGCATTGAGTGCTGAGAAAGAAAGTACCCAGTGCTAAGATTTGAGTGCTGAGAAGCAGGTAATAAAAAAGGTCCGCTTGTAGCGGACCTTTTTTATTGGATGGGATTACCGGATTAATGCTCAAAGAGCATTTCGGAATAGGTTGGCAGCTGCCAGCGGCTACGATCCACAACCTGTTCGAGTCTGTCGGCTACCTCACGAACGGTGCTCATGAACGGGAGAAGTTCATCAGCGCAATAGTCAGCTTTCTCAAACTCTGTTTTCAGTGTTTCAATCTTTTCAACAGCCTCATCAAGTTCAGCAGTAAGATCAATAAGAGTCGAAAGGTTTTCAGCGACCATTTTAAGGTTATCAGCCTGACTCTTGAGTGCTTTGTCGGAAAGTCCGATAGCATCAGCTGCGGAAAGCAGGTTATTGAAGGAGTTACCAAGATCGCCCTGGTATTCGGACACATCAGGTATAACAAAGGTCTTCAGCATCAGCTGCAGTGTGCGGGCTTCGATATCAATACCCTTGACATAGCGTTCGAGACGAATGTGGAGGCGAGCCTCAATCTCCTGATGACTCAAAACACCATATTTGATAAACATATCCTGTACATCTTTCTTAAGCAGGGCTCTGAGTGCCTGTGGGGTGTTCTTCAGGTTCGGAAGACCTCTCTCACTGGCTGCCTTCTGAAGGGCCTCGGCATAGTTGTCACCCTGGTAACGGATGGGCTTGGTAGCGGTAATCTGCTCGCGAAGTGTTTCAAGAATTGCAGATTCCTTTTCCTTTCCAGCTTTGAGTTTTGTGACAATAGCGTCAGATATTTCGTCAAGAGCTTCGGCCATAAGGGTGTTGAGCACCATGTTCGGTACAGAGGCAGCCTGGGATGAACCAACAGCTCTGAACTCGAACTTGTTGCCTGTGAAGGCAAACGGTGATGTACGGTTACGGTCGGTATAGTCCTTATTGACTTCCGGAACTTGTGAAAGACCGAGATTGAGAACCTGTTTCTCTGTTTTCAGGTCAACCTTGCCGCTTTCGATGGCATCAAGCACTCTTTCAAGCAACTCGCCAAGGAAAACGGTTACAACAGCCGGAGGAGCTTCGTTGGCACCAAGACGGTGATCGTTGCCCATACTGGCTATTGACATTCTCAGAACATCAGCTCTCTTATAGACACCTTTGAGGACGGCTACAAGGAAGACAAGAAATTGAACATTCTTTTCAGGAGTATCACCTGGATCAAGCAGATTAACACCGGTATTGGTTCCGATCGACCAGTTGTTGTGCTTGCCTGAACCGTTGATGCCGGCAAACGGCTTTTCAGCGAGAAGAAGGGCAAAGCCTTTTTTGTCCGCTATCTTTCTCATCACTTCCATGACAAGCAGGTTGTGATCAACGGCAATGTTGGCTTCTTCAAAAATCGGTGCAATTTCAAACTGATGAGGTGCAACCTCGTTGTGACGGGTCTTGGCTGGAATACCAAGCAGATAGAGCTCATGTTCAACATCCTGCATGAACTCAAGCACACGGTCTGGAATCGAACCAAAATAGTGGTCTTCAAGCTGCTGGCCTTTCGGTGGAAGGGCACCAAGCAGGGTACGACCGCACATGACAAGATCAGGACGTTCGGTATAGAATTTCTTGTCGATAAGGAAATATTCCTGTTCACAGCCGGCAAAGGTTTTTACTCGTGTGACACCAGTAACTCCAAGGACTTCAAGCAGACGGATGGCCGATTTGCTGACAGCTTCCATGGAACGTAACAACGGAGTCTTGGCATCAAGTGCTTCGCCGTGATAGGAAATGAAAACAGTTGGAATACAAAGAGTCAAATCTTTGCCTCCCTTCATAAGAAAAGCAGGGCTGGAAGGATCCCATGCGGTATAACCTCGTGCTTCAAAGGTCGTACGCATTCCGCCTGACGGAAAGCTTGACGCATCAGGCTCACCCTGGATAAGCTGTTCACCGGAAAAACGCTCGATGGGAGTACCATCGCGGTCAATCGATAAAAATGCATCATGCTTTTCCGCTGTTGATCCCGTCATAGGCTGGAACCAGTGGGTGTAATGAGTAGCACCCTGCTCCATTGCCCACTCTTTCATGCCGTGCGCAACAACACCGGCGATTGCTGAAGATATTTTTTTACCTGCTTTGATGGTATCCTGCAAGGCGGCAAATTCCTCTTTAGGAAGTTTTGCTCGCATGGCCTTATGATCAAAGGTCATCGAACCAAAGTAGGTGGAAACCGGAATTTTACTGTCGCTCTTCAAAAGACCCTCCTTGTTGATTTGCATGATATTGGTGTGTGTTGTCTCCGAAAAAATGAACCTCTCTTGTCTTTATTATTTCCTTGATTTTTTTTCATCAAATGTGATCAGTACCTGACGGTCCTGAAGATTGGTCCGAACGATTTCGGCACTGATCTTTTTATTTTTCTTCAACTGTGAAAGCACAAAGCTTGTATTGGTAGAAAGCACTCCGGGCCAACTCTGTATCCTTGAAAGAAACATCTCAAGAGACGCTGTGTTATGCGTCATGACTTTTAAAATATGCGAGCCTTCGCCGGTCACGGAAAAACACTCCATAATCTCATCCTCTTTCATGACATGCTCCATAAAAGACTTGTAATGCTTTGAGGAATCGATTCTTACCCGCACAAAAGCATGGATATCAAAACCGAGCTGACGCTCATCCACCTCCATGGAAAAACCTTTAATGATACCGTTCTTCTGAAGCTTATCCAGCCGCTCACTGACAGAGGGGATGGAAAGGCCGACAATTTCAGCCAGTTCGCTCAATCGAACTCTACCGTTTTCTCCAAGAGACTCAATAATTTTAAGGTCGATCAGATCAAGATGGCCCGACATAACATAATTTTGTTTAACCCAATTTTAATTGGAAATTAACCAATAATAAGAAAATAACAACCGGTTTCTTTAGAATTCGCAACTTTTTCGACAAATATCTTAAATAATTTAGGAACACCTTCGACTTTGCAGTATTACCAACGATTTTGAATGGGGTTGTTATCTCTTGAAACAGTGATAACGAGGCTTGTGCTCTGTTAGTCGAATGTGATAGCTGTTATGTTAATTATTAAGTACTTTCTTTATAAGCGCAAACAGCTCATCGTTATTGACGGGCTTGGTGATGAAGCCATAGCAACCCGCGTCCTGTGCTTTTTGCCTCTCTTCTTTTGAAGTAAACGCAGTCTGGACGATAACCGGCAGGTAAGGCCGAATCTTTTTGATAAGAGTTGTCGCTTCATAACCATTCATCAAAGGCATTTTAACGTCCATGAGAACGAGATTGATCTCCGGGTGTTGCTCAACCATGATCACGGCCTCTTGTCCATTAACGGCCGACAAGGTGGTGATGTTTGCGTTTTTCAGGCTTGTCAAAAGCAGTAAGCGACTCACTTCGTCATCTTCGGCAATGAGAATAATCATGTCGGGGAAAGATACGGCTGATTCCTCAGTTGCAAGAGAATAGGAAGGCATTGTCTTGAAATCTGAAGGGTTATAGGGCAGCGTGAAATAGAATTCACTTCCTCTATTTTCACTCGATTCGATCTTCGCTGTTTTTTAAAGCAGACTTTTCGAGCTTCTTGCGATCGGTTATATCAGTGCCAATCCCTATGAGAAATGGGTTATTGTCGATTATAATTCTCTTGCCCGATACTTGAAACCATCGGAATTCAGGGCCACCGTGCAAGAGAACTTTTGCTTCTACAGATTCTTCAGTACCATTTTGAAAGATATTCGCCATTTTTTTCTGCTATAACTGTTTTATCATCAGGATGAATGGTATCAATGCCAAAGGTATTTTTTATTTCACCTTCTGGTTTTCCAATGATAATATCCCGTTGATAAGCATTCCAGACAACAAAACGTCCTTCAGCATCAAGCATATAGAAGGAACCGGGAATAGCTTCAATAACACTGTTGCTGAAAATCTGGTAATTCTTCGATTCATTTTGCACAAATTTTATTTCTGTAATATCTTTTGAGATAATATAGAGCCTTGAAATTGTGCCGTCCTTTTCGGCTATTGGATTAATTGAATGACAAATATAATGTCCGTTTCGTTCATCTTCAAAAATGATTTTTTTATTAGTATTGAAAGCTTAATCAGCCATTTCTTTCCGAGATTTTGCCAGCTCAAGAGGAAGAAGATCATATACGATCACATTCAAACACTCTTGAACTTTTCGGCCAAATATATCAGCAAAAGCGAAGTTCGCTTCAAGAATCTTACCCTCACGATCAATAATAAACACTGGTTCAGCAATGTTATTGAATATGACATGGAACGCATTATCACATTGTTGATAATGGCTATCGTGACAGGTCCCTTTATTGTTTTCGTTTTGCATAAAGTATGATTACTTATTTGCAATTATTTATTTATATACTGGATAAAAACAGGTGAATATGGAAACCTGAACGTTACATACTTATCCCTGATATTTTAATACGTTATCCGTATGAAATATAAACACTATTTCGAATAGCTTGTCATCGGTGATGTAATTTACAGATTTTGTGCCTCATTGACGACCCGACTTTTTTTTGAACGGATGCACGCGACAACGTAAAAATACAGTAACACTTAATATATTGCACATCAAGCTACACTCGATCAACCTCAACCATTTTAATCCACTGCCTGGGAAAGGCGATGAAATGTTTTATAATAAATACTTATATTAACGCCTTGATTCAGGCAATCCACATCTCTTGTAATCAAAAATCATAAGTAACGGTGAAAATAGCAATTTTCGGCGCAGGAGTTGCGGGACTCAGCGCAGCGATAGAACTTGTGGATCGAGGACACTCTGTTGAGATTTATGAGAAACGCAAAATACTTGGCGGAAAAGTTTCCGTCTGGAAAGACAGTGACGGCGATTCCATAGAGTCTGGACTTCATATTGTTTTCGGAGGTTACGAACAGCTTCAGAAATACCTCAAACGAGTCGGTGCTGAAGATAATTATCACTGGAAAGAACATGCACTCATCTATGCCGAGTCTGACGGAAGACAGTCTTATTTTAAAAAAGCAAAACTTCCGAGCCCCTGGGCGGAGGTGGTGGGTGGTCTACAGACCGATTTTCTCACCATGTGGGACAAAATTTCTCTTATCAAGGGTCTCTTCCCTGCCATTATAGGTAATGAGGAGTATTTTCGCTCCCAGGATCATATGACCTATTCGGAATGGCACCGACTGAAGGGCGCTTCTGAACATTCATTGCAGAAGCTGTGGCGAGCCATTGCACTTGCCATGAACTTCATCGAACCGAACGTTATCAGCGCCCGACCGATGATTACTATTTTCAAATATTTCGGTACTGATTATACGTCAACAAAGTTTGGCTTTTTTCGTAAAAATCCTGGCGATTCGATGATTGAACCAATGCGTCAGTATATACAGGGCAAGGGTGGACGTATTTTTGTCGATGCCAAGCTGAGCAGATTTGAACTGAACAGTGATGAGAGCATTCAACATGCAGTTCTCCATGACGGTCACAACATTGACGCTGACGCCTATATTTCTGCTCTGCCAGTACATAATATTAAAAAAATAATACCTGTTCCGTGGCTTACCTATAAATATTTCCGTAACCTGCACGAATTTGAAGGCAGTCCGGTTGCAAACTGTCAGCTCTGGTTCGACAGAAAAATAACCGACACTGATAATCTCATGTTTTCGCAAGGCACTATTTTTGCAACCTTTGCCGATGTTTCAATTACCTGCCCTGAAGATTTCCAAAAAAATATGGGAACGGCAAACGGTGGCAGCGTCATGAGCCTTGTGCTTGCTCCAGCACACCAGCTCATGAATATGCCTAACGATGTCATCACCGGTCTTGTCATGAAAGACATTCATGAACGATTCCCAAAGTCACGAGATGCAAAGCTGTTGAAAGCAACTATTGTCAAAATTCCTGAGTCGGTTTATAAAGCAGTTCCAGGTGTCGATCAATTCCGCCCTGACCAGATCAGCCCTATCAAAAACTTCTTCCTTGCCGGCGATTATACCTATCAACACTATCTTGCCTCTATGGAAGGGGCTGCGCTTAGTGGAAAGTTGGTTGCTGAAAAGCTCATCAGCAGATTAGGCGGTTGAACAGCCAACTCCTGTTATGCAAAAAAAACAATCACTAAACCGGCAAAACACAATGGTTACCGCTGCTGAGGCTCAGGTTAAGCTTCTTGAGGAGACAGACTGCGGTATCCTTCCATTCAGCAAAAAAGTTGACGAATCCGGAAGTGCTCCGCTCTCTGCCTTGAGCATCGATGTTCTTCAGATCAACACAGGCTATGCATGCAACCTGCTCTGCCGTCACTGCCATGTTGATGCCGGACCCGACCGCAGTGAGATAATGACACGCAAAACAATGCTGCATTGTCTTGATGCTCTTGAGCAAAGCTCCATAAATACCATTGATATTACCGGGGGCGCACCGGAAATGAATCCGGAATTCCGATGGTTCATTAGAAATATAAGGAGCAGAGTGCCTGGCGCAACCATCCTTGTCCGTTCTAACCTGACACTTTTCACTGGTGGCCTAAAATATCGCGATATTCCGGAGTTTCTCAAACAGCAAGGGGTAACCCTTATTGCATCACTTCCCTGTTACTCAAAAACAAATGTCGATATTATACGAGGAAAAGGGGTTTTCGACCGATCAATTGAGGCATTGAAACTGCTCAACAAACTTGGATACGGTCAACAGGAACATGACCTCAGACTAAACCTTGTCTATAATCCCTGTGGCCCTTCGCTGCCACAAGAACAGTTGAAACTTGAAAGTGAATACCGAACGAAACTTTTCGAAGAGCACGGTATTGTTTTCAACCAGCTTTATACAATTACGAATATGCCGATCAGCCGCTTTCTCAACGATCTGCTTGAGAGCGGCCATTATTGCCAGTATATGACGCTTCTTGCAAAGAGTTACAATCCCCTTGCAGTGAAAAACCTCATGTGTCGAACAACAGTGTCGGTCGGCTGGGACGGTACTCTTTACGACTGTGATTTCAACCAGATGCTCAATCTTCCTTTAGAAAAAGGTGTGCCGCAGCACATTAGCTTGTTCAATGAAGACAAGCTCCGCAATCGTCTGATAACCACAGGTCAGCACTGTTACGGATGTACGGCTGGATGTGGTTCCAGCTGTCAGGGATCTCTGGTATGACAGACGAGTCACTGCTTATCATCTTTACAAAAAACCCTGAATCGGGATTGGTGAAAACACGTCTCGCCAGCTCTATAGGTGATGAAAAAGCTCTTGCAGTCTATGAAACACTTCGACGTCATACTGCTTGTATCGCTGAAAAGGTTGAGGTGAGCCGAACAGTGTTTTATTCTCACTTCCTCCCTGCCACTGATATTTTTCTCACGGATAATTATACTGCTCAACTCCAGGTTGGTGACAATCTTGGTGAACGAATGCTGCATGCAATGAGGAGAGGCTTTAATACAGGATTTCGTCATATCGTGCTTATTGGAACAGATTGTTATGAGTTAAGTGCAACTATCCTTGAGTCCGCATTCGCAGCTCTTGAAAATTCCGATGCAGTCGTGGGGCCTGCAAGTGATGGAGGATTTTACCTTATCGGATTAAACAGGCTTATACCAGACATATTCCTCGATCGTGAGTGGAGCACAAACAAGGTACTCGGCGAAACCATCGGAATACTTCTGAGACTCGATATAACACACCAACTGCTTCCTGAACTGTCGGATATCGATACGTTTGATGACCTGAAAAAAAGCCGATTATGGTCCCTCGAAGCATAAGTATTATCATCCCGACTTATAACGAAGAGGCAATCATTGCTCAGTCGCTCAAGACACTTCTGTCGATAACTGAACAATCGGGGGAAGTTGAAATAATCATTAGTGATGCAAGCAACGATGAGACACCTATGATCCTTTCGGACTTCCAGGTAACCGTATGCCGCAGCGAAAAAGGACGTGCCATACAAATGAATACTGGTGCGCGTCTTGCTCAAGGGGATATTCTCTATTTTCTGCATGCTGACACTCTGCCTCCAGAAACCTTTATCGACAATATCCGTTCAGCCTCTGCAGATGGGAAAAAAGCCGGATGTTTCAGGATGGACTTTAACGACAGCAACCCTGTTATGAGCCTTTACGGATGGTTCACACAATTTCCGTTGATGGTATGCCGCGGAGGGGACCAGTCCCTTTTTATTGATAAATCTCTGTTTCATGACATCGGAGGTTTCGACGAAACCATGATGGTCATGGAAGACATCAATATCATCACTCGCATTGAACAGCACGAGCGATTCCATATTCTTGAAAACCAGGTCACCACATCGGCCAGAAGGTATCACCAAAACGGTATAATCAGACTCCAGTTAATCTTTGGAACCATTCATTTGATGTATGCACTTGGATGTGACCAGGAGACAATTATCCGTTACTACAGAGACAATATCATCGGAGAGTGAGTTAACCTGACATTGCCCGTAACAACTCCTGACAGACCATCACCCCTCATCAAAATACCTCCTGGAGAGGTAACGAACTTAGTGAATAGATTGTTATATTGAGCGAAATACCTCTAATTACTTATCCTTAACTATCTACAACTATGGCAGCAGCAGAGCTCAACAAACCGGCAGGCGCACCAAAACCGTCGGCACCGATAACACCGGAAAACAATGTCGGCAATGGGGACATGGCTAATTTGATCGGCAACATGGGCATTTTGATTGACTCAACCATTGAATCAGTCCAGGGAATCATAAGCTCGGTAAGTTCCGCTACCGGACAACTGATTGAAGTGGTTACTTCGACTATCAATTCGGAGCCAGTCAAGGGAATCATTAATAATGTCAACTCTGTTTCCGGACAGTTGATCGAAGATGTCACCTCTACTACCGGACAGTTGATTGAGGGTGTGACTGCCACTATTAATTCAGAACAGGTTCAAAGCTCTTTTCAAGAGCTCGGTAAATTATGGAAAAACCTGCTCGAAAATCTGAACTCAACCGTAAGCTCAGGTCAAGTTCAGAACTTGTTTAACAATATCAGTTCCGGACTAGGCCAGCTTGTGAACAATATCGTTTCACCAGGAATGCCGACAGGTCAAGATCGGCGTAAAAAAGAGATCACACAAATTCACTTTTCTCCGAAAGAAATTGTCCATGATACTCCAACTCCGGCACCTGTCCTGAAACAAAAAATCGAACAACGCCCATAAAACACTTTTTTTAAGAGTAATACCTGAACTAAGAAGAGCACAATCGGAACTTTTGGAAATCCCTGATGGTTATGTTGTAAGGGTTTTATATATATTGTTCTTTCTTTACCCCCAACCCCTTGAATGATAGCTAAGTATGTATGTGTTGGATGAAGATAATGCTCACCTTTATTCTGGAAGAAATAAAGGTGTACCGCAAAAGAAAGTTGTGCTTATAGCTGACGACGATAGTACAACTCGTCGAATTCTTTCCCATTATGTTCAAAAAATGGGGTATGCTACGGTAGAGGCAAAAGACGGTGATGAGTGCATTCAATGCATTTCTGAAACGACTTTTGACGTTGTTCTTCTTGATATAAACATGCCGAAGAAGAATGGCTTTGAGGTAATGCAGCACTTGAAAGCTCATAAATTCTCAATGCCTGTGATAATGATTACAGCATCTTATGATGTCCCCAATGCAGTAACATGCATTAAACTTGGTGCATACGAATACCTGACCAAACCCTTGGACATCGAACGGCTTGAAATTGTCATGCGTAACGCACTTGCGGAATCCTGTCTGAAGAACCAGGTTCAGGAACTGCAGAAAGAACTGAAAAACAGGGAGCTTTTTAGCAATATCATAGGAAAAAGTGCTGCACTGAAACAAACTATGGAACAGGTCAGGCAAGTCATGGATACTGACCTTAACGTGCTTATTCTCGGTGAAAGCGGCACAGGAAAGGAGTTGTTTGCCCAAGCCATTCACTACGGCAGTAAGCGGAAAAACGGCCCATTCGTTTCAGTCAACTGCGCAGCTATTTCAAACACTCTGGCGGATAGCATTCTTTTCGGACATATTAAAGGCTCATTCACCGGTGCAGACAAAAATCATATCGGCTTTTTTGAACAAGCCGACAATGGCACTCTTTTTCTTGACGAAATAGGTGACATGAATTCCGAAGTACAGGCAAAAATTCTGAGAGTGCTTCAGGAAAGAAAAATTCGCAAGGTTGGAGATAAAAGCGAAAAAAACATAAATATTCGCATCATTTCAGCCACCAACAGAGATTTCTCCCAAGCGATTAAAGAAAATCTCTTCAGGGAAGATCTTTACTACAGGCTCGAAGAATTTCTGATTTTCATACCGACACTTCGAGACAGAACCGAAGATATTCCTTTGCTTGCCAAATATTTTCTGGACGAGTTTGCAAAAGCAAACAACATTGAACCACTTCAACTCAAACCTGAAGCACTCAGAAGCCTGGAGCACTATCAATGGCCCGGAAATATCCGTGAACTGAAAAATGCCGTACAACGAGCAGCCGTAACCCGAAAGGGTAACACCATTGAAACCCTGCGTGCAGCTTCTGTCCCTGATTCAACACCTGCTGGCATTTCTGAGAAAAAGTTACTGGAAACTCTAACGGAGCCCAACGTTCCCACCGGCAAAAGCGACGACATGAACTCTTATTCACTTGAAGCGCACGAGCGGGATGCCATCATCACCGCATACAGAGCTTCTCGCGGTAATCTCACCAAAGCAGCCCGTATCCTCGGCATAGGTCGGGCAACTCTCTACAGAAAACTTGACAAGTTCGGCCTCGAGCACCTCAAAACAAGCTCACCTTTTATTCAGTAACAGCTTGATTATTACCGGTTCCTGTGTGACCAAATCCCCCATCACCCCTTCCGGTCGTACTTAGCTCTTCAACTTCTTCAAAGCTGACCTTTTCAACTTGAGCAACTACCATCTGCGCAATGCGATCGCCATGACTAACGGTAAACGGTTCTCTACCGTAGTTTATGAGAATCACCTTAACCTCCCCCCGATAATCGGCATCAATAGTGGCGGGGGTATTGGGAAGTGATATCAGAGAGCGTAATGCAATACCGCTTCTTGGCCGAAGCTGCGCTTCATAACCTTCTGGCAGTTCAAGTGCAAAACCGGAAGGAATCAACATGGTTGTAAAAGGCTGGATAGTTATCGGCTCGTTAAGACATGCTGAAATATCCATTCCAGCTGCATGAGCGGTTGCATAAACGGGAAGTACCGCTTGTTTGTCAAGGCGAACAATCTTTACTTTCAACATTGGCAGGAACTGTAATATTATCATGGGTTGACTGCTTAAAATATAACAGGATTAATGACAAGACCATTGGAAAGTTCAGCTGAAAAAGTCTATGCGCTGGCATTCGGCGCTCATCCCGATGACGTTGAACTGGCATGCGGTGCTACACTGCTGAAAATCATGAGTGAAGGTCATCAAGTAGCTGTATGCGACCTGACAAGAGGAGAGATGGGTACACTCGGAACTCCTGAAACAAGGAAAAGTGAGGCAAAAGACGCAGCAGTAGTTATGGGGTATCAGAGTCGCACCACCCTTGATCTCGGCGATTCAAAATTATTCTATACTGAAGAAAACCTGGCTGACATTATCCGGATTATAAGGCATTTCAGGCCGAATGTGGTTTTTGCCAACCCCCCTGATGAACGCCACCCTGATCACTCTAAAGCGTCAAAGCTGGTAACCGATGCTTTTTACTATGCCGGTCTTCAGCAACTTCCTACAACAATGAACGGGACTCTGCAAGAGGCCCACCGACCGCAGCACCTCCTTTACTATGTACAGTTCAAACACCTTGAACCGGACTTTATCGTAGATGTCTCGGAAACTTTTGATGCATCCAGAAAAGGAGTGCTTGCCTTCGGTTCGCAATTTTACCGTGAAGGCACAACCGAGGAACCTCTAACGCTGATCAAGCGCAAGGAGTTTCTTACCGGACTTGATGCACGCGCTCGATATTTCGGTGAACAGATCGGTGTCGTGTTTGGTGAAGGGTTCCGGCTTTCTGGCACTCTGGGAATCAGATCGTTCAGTTCCTTATTCCCCTGAAAATCGGGAAGTGTTTTTAACAATTGTAAAAAAGGCTATCTTTTGGGCGATTGATCAGTATTTCCGGAATATCAAGAAGACATTATGAGAGCAGCAACCCGATCCATCGCCGTTCTGATGCTTATCGGGATGCTTTTACAAATTAACGGCGTATTTGTCTGTTATGGGCTTTTCTTTTTAAATCAGAAAGCAATTGCAGAAACAGTCTGTGAAAAGAAAAACATGGATTGCTGCGGACACTGTTTCCTGCACAAAACAATTGCCGCCACGAGCGATACAAAGCCAGCTTCATCGGAGAAACAACTTCCGACAAAAACTCTGGAAGAACTATTCAATCTGATGCCCGGCCTTCTCCCTGACATACATCATGCTCATGTGACAGCCGCCGCCGGTCATATATTTACCTCAAATCTCTCCTCTTTTCTCCTCGATGGAGTCCTGCGCCACATCGACCACCCTCCTAACGCTTAGCTTCGCCTCTTGAACTGGAAACGCTGACAGCCGCAACCTTGGGTTTTTGATAACTCAAGGTTAGGGATGAGGCGTTTGTCATAATTTATCTGTTTAGAAACAACAGACAGCGTTAACTTATCATTTTTTAATACTATGAGAAATTCAACAAACCACTTTATTCCCTTGCTAACGTTTCTGCTGATAACTGCGGCACTGCCTTTGCCGGCATTTTGTATAGAAGCGATAAGCCAGGAAACGGTTATTACTGGAACTTCAGAAAAACCTGAGGCTCCACTGGCATCCAAACGACTGAAAACCAGTGATACTGCCTCGCTTCTCAAAGATGAACCGGGAGTCACCCTTGCCACGGGCGGGGGGGTTTCGAGCCTGCCAATCATACACGGACTGGGAGACGACCGTTTAACCATATACGTTGACGGGATGTGTCTGACTTCGGCCTGTGCCAACCACATGAATCCGCCGTTGTCCTACATCGCTCCTTCAAACGTGAGCCGCATCGGTGTTAAAACTGGTGTTTCTCCAGTCAGTTACGGTGGTGACAACGTCGGGGGCACGATTCACGTTGAATCGGATCAGCCGATTTTTGCTCAACCTGGTGATGGCATCAAAGAATCAGGTAGTGTGTCAACCTCTTACCGAAGCGTCAATCAGAGCACCGGTGCAGCATTCTCAGCCGCAGTGGCAAACAGCAGCGTCAGCTTTGGTGTTACCGGTTCAATTGATCATGCCGATGACTACAAGGATGGTCATGGTAATACTGTAACATCAACCTATTATGAGTCGCGTAATCTCGGAGCTACTTTAGCCTTCAAGGGTGACGATAGCTTGTTGTCCTTCAAGGCAGGCCATCAATCGATCTCTGGCCAGGGATTTGTCAACCAGTGGATGGATATGGTCGACAATAACGCTTCTTTTATCAATATCGCCTACAAGAACAGCTTCGGCTGGGGTAAACTCGATGCCAAGGCTTACTGGGAGAAGACCTATCACAAGATGGATTCCGGCAAAGACAAGCTGGCCATTCCTGCTGTTCAGACGGGAATGAAGGATATGCCTATGGAGACTCGCGGTATCGACCTTGGCTATTCGTTGAAAACAGATATTCCTTTTGCTGAAAAGAACATCCTTCGCCTCGGCAACGAATTCCACCGCTTCACCCTGAACGACTCATGGCCACCGGTTGCCGGCAGTATGATGATGTCGCCGAACACCTTCATCAATATCAATGATGGCCGGCGTGACAGGTACGGTCTGTTTGCCGAATGGGAAGCAAAGGTAAGCACAGAGGTGACTACTGTTCTCGGTATCCGCAATGAACTGGTACAGATGGATACCGGCAGCGTCCAAGGGTATAACACCGGCATGATGTATGCTGCTGATGCAAATGCCTTCAATGTCCTGGATCATGCCCGCAACGACAACAATCTGGACATTACCGCTCTGGCCAGATTTGAGCCTTCATCAAAGGCGTCCTATGAGATCGGCTATGCCCGCAAGACCCGCTCCCCGAACCTCTACGAACGCTATGCATGGTCGAAAAGCTTTATGTGCAGCGGAATGATCAACTGGTTTGGTGACGGTAATGCTTATGTAGGCAATCTCGACCTCAAGCCTGAAGTTGCTAATACCTTGAGTCTCTCGGCTGAGTGGCACGACAGTGAACGCAAGAGCTGGGAGTTGAAGGTTACTCCCTATTACACGTATGTCAATGATTACATTGATGTAAATATTTTAACGTTGAAATCAACCGGCAACACCCTGCAGTTTGCCAATCATAACGCAAGAATTTATGGGATGGATGTGTCAGGAAAAGTTGGTGTATGGGAGAGCAGCAGCTTCGGACACGGCCAGCTTCGTGGAAGTCTTGGCTATGTGCACGGCCGAAACTCAAACACAGGGAACTCTCTCTACCATATCATGCCGCTGAATGGTTACCTGACGCTGGAACAGAGAGTCGCCGGATGGACCAACGCGCTTGAACTGCAACTTGTCAGCAAAAAAACAGAGGTTGATCCTCTTCGTAAAGAGCCAACAACTCCAGGCTTCGCCCTGCTCAATCTGCGCACGGCTTACCAATGGAAAAACCTCCGATTAGACTTTGGTATCACTAACCTGTTCGACCGGTTCTATTATCTGCCGCTCGGTGGCATTAACTATGACCTCAACCTGGCAAACAAGCGACTCTTCTCATTCGAATCAGTTGCCGGACAGGGTCGTTCGTTGAATGTTGGTTTAACACAGACCTTCTAACCCTGAACGAGATAAAGAATTTTTTACTAACCAATTAATTGAAGCGACGCTATGAAACAGTATTTACGAATTCTTTTTACCGCGATACTTGCGCTACCGCTTGGAAATACTCTTGCAAGTGCTAACTCGACAGATGATGCCAAAACATTTTTCACCAGTGCTGAAGTAAAATTCGGTAACAATGATTTCAAGGGTGCCATAGCAGACTACACAAAAGCTATTGAACTGAATCCGAAATTTGCTGATGCCTACAACAGCCGGGCAGCTGCAGAGTTCAGCACCGGTGAAAAACAAAGCGCCTTAGATGACTTCACAAAAGCCATTGAAATTAATCCAACATCTGCTGACAGCTACAATAACCGTGGCAGTATAAAAGCTGATCTTGGTGACAGTAAAGGAGCTACGGCAGACTTTACCAAGGCCATTGAAGTAAATCCATCCTTTGTGCCTGCCTACCTCAATCGAGCTGCCATAAGACTCGACCAAGGCGATAAACCGGGAGCAAAAGATGACCTGTTGCAGGCCGCAAAACTTGGGAATCCCGACGCGCAACAATGGCTGAAAAGTAATGGTATTTAAGTGTGGCTTGGGGAGTAAAAAACGCAGTACTCCATCGCATAAGGGGTGGAGTGCTGTCTTTCCATCACCGACTATCACTTATTCACCTGCAGTGTCTCAACACTTAACAACTGTCTCAACACTTAACAAGTGTTTCAATAATCGGCTCAGGGTTATGATCGGTATCGCGGTATCGCAGTATTACGGTAATAATCTATGGCGTCGTTTATGGTTTTTTTAAACAGCGGTATATCTATCGGCTTTGTAATAGTGTTATAAATATGAGCGGTATCGCCATCCTTTATAAACTCGTTAATATTATTAGCTCCAGAGACTAACATACAGATGGTGTCCGGAAAACTGGTTTTCACCCTCTTAATCAATTCAGTGCCGTTCATACCCGGCATTTGAATATCTGTAACGATAACAATAATACGGGCATTGTTTTGGCTTTCATGCAGCAAAGTGAGAGCTTGTTCGCCTGATTCTGCAAACATCTTTGTGTATGGCTCCCTGCGAAGACAACTTTTTAAGGCATTGATGATTTCGACTTCATCATCAACACACAACACGGCAAAATCAGCAAGATTATTCATAAACATCTGAGCGACACAAGGTGTTGGTATTGGTATTTCTGGTGAAATATAAAATCAGCACTGAAACATTCATAAAAAAATTACCCCTTAAGATCATACCCTTTTC
>Ga0194047_10000759_pt1 | contig 20706 bp, 17 predicted proteins | sample JunL225m_MetaG_2_FD_160070 | JGI IMG/M metagenome (GOLD analysis project Ga0194047, IMG submission 160070) | Anoxic zone freshwater microbial communities from boreal shield lake in IISD Experimental Lakes Area, Ontario, Canada - Jun2016-L221-5m | ecosystem: Environmental > Aquatic > Freshwater... | reverse complement strand
GTCCTCTAATATTGTTAAAGGATTAGCCGCAACAAAGGTTTGAGTGTCTTTCTGAACAGGTGCAATAATTAATGTTCGGGTAGATTCAGGGATCGCCTTTATTTTTTTTTGAGTTGAGTCAGTTTGACTGATTGTATCGGTTTGCCCAAAAGCTATTCCGATAGTAAACAGCGAAACGAGTAAAAGAAGAATTTGCTTCAAGGCGACAAATATTTGCGCAAAAATATTGAACTGAACGCATTTAACCCATTAGTTCACAATTTAAATATTCCCTTTCTATGTAAGCAAATCAGAACCATTTACTTTTGTAGCTATGGCAGGCATTTATATTCATATCCCTTTTTGCAGAAAAGCCTGTCATTATTGTAATTTTCATTTTTCAACAACGCACCATCAGATCGAACCGATGATGGCTGCCATTGAGAAAGAAGCAGTTTTACAAAAGGACTATTTGTCTGAACCGATAGAAACTATATATTTTGGAGGCGGTACTCCTTCTTTGCTTTCCATCCATCAGCTCCAAAAAGTTATGGATATACTTCAATCAGAATATCAAATTGCAGTAAATGCTGAAATTACCATTGAAACAAATCCCGACGATTTTGAAGAAGAAAAACTGGAGGCCTGGAAAAAAATGGGGATCAATCGACTCAGTATTGGGATTCAATCATTTTTCGAAGCAGATCTTCAATGGATGAATAGAGCCCATAATGCATCACAGGCAGATTCCTGTATTAGAATGGCAAAAGATGCTGGTTTTGATAATATCACAATCGACCTTATTTATGGCACCCCAACTTTAACTGATGAAGCATGGAAAGAAAATGTAGATAAAGCCCTGTCTCTTGGTATTGATCATATTTCTTGTTACGCACTTACGGTTGAGCCGAAAACCGGACTCGAGAAAATGATTCAACAAAAAAAAATAGAAGCAGTTGATCCTGATAAACAAGCGAGGCATTTTAGTTTGTTAATGCAATGGCTAGCAGAAGCGGGATTTGATCATTATGAAATATCTAATTTTTCAAAGCCTGGAAAAAAAAGTAAACACAATAGTAATTACTGGAATGGTGTAGACTATTTAGGACTAGGTCCTTCAGCACATTCTTTCAATGGCAGATCTCGTCAATGGAATATTGCGAATAATGCATTGTATATTCAAAGTCTTGCAAAAGATCAAGTGCCCTTTGAATTGGAAATACTCAGTTCCATGGAACAACTCAATGAATACATCATGACTAGTCTTCGCACCATGGAAGGACTTTCATTGGAAACAGTAAGTCGAAAATGGAGTGAAAAAGAATTGCATCAAATTATCGAAATAGCTCAGAAACCAATCCTGCAAGGATATATGATTCTTAAGGATAAAAACTTGATCTTAACAAATGCTGGCAAGCTAATGGCAGATGGGATTGCTTCAGACTTATTCTTTATTTAAAACAGATACCCTTCAATTTTTTTAAATCCTTCAGCTGCAGATAAATGTTCCCATAAAATCTGATAAATAGTATATGCAATAGGAATCTCAGCTTGAATCTTTTCATTAGTCTTTACGATACATTTACTGGCATTGTACCCTTCTGCTATCATACTCAATTCAAGTTGCGCTGCTTTCACAGAATAACCTTTCCCAATCATATTTCCGAATGTTCTGTTTCTGCTGTATAAAGAATAACAGGTAACTAATAGATCTCCTAAATAAACAGAAGCACTGTAATTAATTTCTGGGTTTTCTTTATTATTTGCAGGCAATAAACATTTCAAGAATGTTGTCATTTCATTGGCACTGTTAGCTATATAAACGCTCAGAAAATTATCGCCATAATCCAAGCCATGTGCAATCCCAGCGCCCAGTGCATAAATGTTTTTTAGAACTGCTGCATATTGAACACCCATTACATCATGATTCACAACTGTATTCAAATATTCGGTTTGAAAATACCTAGCAATATTATATGCGTTTGATTCATTGACTCCAGAAAAAGTTAGGTAAGATAATTTTTCAGCAGCTACTTCTTCTGCATGACAAGGCCCTAATACAGAAAAATATTTTTCGATGGGAACATTAAATTCTTTTAAGAGATAGTCATTTAAAAGTTCATTGGTTTCTGGCAAAATACCTTTAATAGCAGAAACAATTTGTTTCCCCTTCAATGCGTCTTTAGGTAAGGAAGACAATGCAGCTAACACAAAAGCAGAGGGTACGGCAATTACAAGGGTATCAGATTTTTCAACAATTTCTGTGATATTGTTACTTAAAAATAATTGAGAGGGATCGAAATAGGCAACGCTTAAGTAGTGCGGATTGTGCTTTCTCTTCTTCATCAATTCAATGGTATCGGCATTCCGGATCCACCAATTAATTGAATTGCCATTATCGGTTAAAATTTTTGCCAATGCTGTAGCCCAGCTTCCGCTTCCAATAATTCCAATCCGCATTTATGCTTTTTTATTTCATTACAAAGATACGAAAGACTGTTATTAAAAAACAAACGACCCCGAATTGGGGTCGCTGTATATCGATTACCTCAAAAAATTAATCTTTCTTCTTTTCGTCGTATAATTTATCTTTTGCCACTACCATAACTTTAGCACCATCTTTTAAAGTTTTACTTACAATGGTATATGGACCAGTAATAACTTCATCTCCCTCTTTCAATCCTGCAAGAATTTCAATATTATTCAAGTCCTGAACAGCAGTTCTAACTTTGATCTTTTTAACTGTATTATCTTTTTGAAGTACGAACACCACTTCTTCAATATCATCATTTGCAGTTACAGATTTTACTGCATTGTCATCTGCTTTCTTTTCGTCTTTTTTATCAGTGCTATTAGCTTTAGCATCACCATTCTTATCACGAGTAGTTACAGCATTCAATGCAACTGATAAAACATTAGCTTTTGTTTTAGTTTGGATATCAGCACTTGCACTCATACCCGGGCGGAAAGGAAAACTCTTTTTAGGAGTAATCAAATCTTCGTATGATGATGTCAATAAACGAATATGTACTTTATAATTTGTTACATCAGTTGAAGAGGTAGTAAGAGAAGTACCAGTATTTGGGTTCGCTATCTTATATACTACACCTTTGAATTTTCTATTTGTATACGCATCAACTTCAACAATTGCAGTATCTCCAATTTTTACTTTTGGAATATCATTTTCACCAACATCCACACGTACTTCAATACTTCTCATATCTGAAATACGCATCATTTCAGTACCCACATTAAAACTGTTACCAGCTACACGCTCTCCTTTTTTTACACTCATCAAACTAATTAAACCATCCATTGGCGCAGTAATAACAGTACGAGACATGTCCTTATCTGCTTTATTTAATTGCGCTTGAGCTCCCTGAATACTTGCCTCTCCACTTTTCAATCCTTCTTTTGCAGCATTATAAGATGCCATTGCAGAAAGATAGGTTTGCTGTGACTGCTCAAATTCAGAGCGAGAAATAACTTTATCATCAACTAGTTTTTTCTGACGGTCATACACTGCTTTTGCATTATCCAAAACAGCTTTTAATCCCACCAAATTTGCATTTGAATTTGATAATTGAGCTTTCGCCTGGTTAACTCCTGCAGCAACCTGATCACGTTGAGTAGAATAGATATCAGCATATATACGTGCTAACACCTGACCCTTTTTAACGGTATCACCTTCGTTTACATAAAGTTCAGTAATCTCACCACTAATATCCGGACTTACTTTTACTTCCACTTCTGGATATACTTTACCACTTGCGTTCACAGTCTCGATGATAGTGCGCTTAATAGCTTTTTCAGTAGTTACTTTTGTACCTTCTTCTTTACCTATCACGCCGCCCTTTTTGAGGCCGATTAATACCCCAATTACAACAACTAATGCTACGATAATCCAAATCAATTTCTTACTCATATAAAACAGTGTTTCTTGTGTGTTAATTTTGATGTTTGCTTTTATAATCTAATGCCCTGGCCTTTGAAGAACTCCAGTACTTTTAGTTTAAATACATATTCATAGTGGTTACTTAATTCCTGAATCTTTGCAGTAAACACATTGTTTCTAGTTGTGATCAAATCAAGCGTACCTAATAAACCAACATCATAACGCTTTTGTGCAAATTCCAACGCTTTCTCTGATACAACTACACTTTTCTTTGAAGAGTTATATTTCTGTAATGCTGAAAAGGCATCTTGATAAGAGATAAATACATTAGATCTTAAAGTTTGTTTTTCCTGATCGTCTTGTAATTGTGTTTGGCGAACATTAATTTTTGCTCTCTCCCACTGAGTACGTGCTTGGTGTGCATTGAATAAAGGGATACTTAAATTCAATCCTAACGCCTGTCCAAAATATCTATTCAACTGATTTCCTAAACTTACTTTATCAATTCCTGTAATGCTATTTTGATAAGCATATACTGGATACTTATTTGCATTATCCAAAGCATATGCGCTTGTTGGTCCAAGTATAGTTTGACTTCTATAGTCATATACATTATTAGCAAATCGGGTATTCAATGAGCCCGATGCACTAAGGGTTGGATACATAGATCCTCGAGCAGCTCCTACTAATTTTTGTGATGATTCAATACGTAAGGCTGTAACTTTTTGCTGAGGTTGATTTAATAAAGCTAACTCGTAAACAGCCTGAGGTTGAAGATCTAAAATATTATCAACAGGAATACTTTCAACAGCTGGATACACAATATCAAACTGAGAAGCAAAATCAAAATTCATAAATGCTTTCAAGTTAATAATACCCTGTTCGGCAGAAGCTAATGCCTGAATATAGGTGGCACTATCTCTTTCTACCTGGGCTTCTAATTGAATTGCATTAAGTTCAGGCTGACTTCCAGCTTCCACAAACTTGCGCGTATTTCTTAATTGCTCTTGTGATTGTTTTAATTGAACGCCACTTACATTAGCTTGCTCTCGCCTTAACATCACCTGCAAAAATGCATTAGCAACAGACAATGCCAAATCATTCTTAGTCCTTTCAATATTCAACTCATCGGCTTTAGCTGTGATAGCATTTGACTCGATATTGTTCTTACGAGCAAACCAGTTGAAAATGGTATAAGACGATTGAAAACCCAAATTACCTCCCGAAATATCTACGTTTTCAAAGACGTTGGTGGTTGGGTTGATGTTTAAACCATGCTGATAGGTTGTACTAACACTTGCATTTGCATTGGGCAAACGAGTCAACCTAGACTGATCGGCCAATAACTTCGACAAACGTGCCTGCACATCTGCCTGCTTCACAGAAATATTATTCTGCAATGCATAATCAACGCATTTTCTTAAATCCCACTTTTCCTGAGAGAAGGAATGAAGGGAAGCTGTTAAAGCTATTAAGGTCAAAAACTTCTTCATATAAAACAAAAATACACGAAAGAACTTCTTGTCTAGAAAAATTAGACAGACGGAAAGGAATAAGACTAAAACAGCTAAAAAATCTTATGAAAGGTGTTCAATAGCCAAAAAAGCTTGATTAAGGTCCTCCATTAGGTATTCTACCGACTCCAATCCAAAATAGAATCTAAGCATTCTATGCTCCGGATTTGTTCCATCAAATTCAGCAGGTTTCATTCCGGCACATTTTGGGATAACTAGGGATTCATGACCGCCCCAGCTTACTGCCATTAGAATATGCTTTAATGAGTTGCAGAATTTTTCTATGGTAGCACATTCATTAGCTTTTATAATGATAGTTAATAAACCACAAGCACCTTTCATTTGCTTTTTCGCTAATTCATACTGTGGAAATTCGGGATCGAGCGGAAAAATTACTTTTTCAATTCTCGGATGGGCTTTTAAAAGAGGGATCAATGCTTGAGTAGTTCGGTCAATCCTTTCTAATCTGGCTTCCAATGTTCTTAAACCTCGGATCAATAACCAAGCATTAAATGGTTGAATACCTGAACCTATATTCATGTATTCACTATTAAAAATTCGCTCGATCATTTTCTTTTCGCCAGTTAACACTCCAGCTACCGTATCGCTATGACCACCTATGTATTTGGTGGCAGATTGTAACACCAGATCAATCCCCAATTCAATTGGCTTTTGAAAAAGAGGGGTACAATAACTATTATCACAGATAGTAATGATACTATGCTTCTTTGCCAATTTTGCAACTGCTTCTAAATCCTGCAGGTTGTAAGTCCAGCTATTTGGCGATTCTAAATAAATCACAGCCGTATTAGGCTGAATGGCGTTTTCGAAATTTTCTATCGCGGTTCCATCAATATATGAATGTGTTACCTGAAATCTGGGAAGAATTTCCTCAAACATTTTTTTAGCCCAGGTATATGGATTCTTAACACTTAAGATATGATCACCAGTTTTTACATTAGCCAATACAGAAGCAAAGATTGCTGCAGCGCCGCTATTAAAAACCAAACAGTCATCAGCACCATCTAATGCGGCTAATTTTTTACGAAGGATTTCAACTGTTGGGTTTAATCCCCGGCTATACAACCAGGTACTATATTCATCCTCGAATGATTTTCGCAAATCATCCACTGTTTTAAATGCAAAATTGCTGGTCTGTATGATGGGTGGTGCAATGGCCCTGAAATAATCTTCTCTTGATTCTGCTAACTCATTAATGATATAGGAAAGTTCCATTGTAATTATGCTTTAGGTAGTTCGGTATTTTTTGTGAATAGGCGACTTATAAAATAGATAGCCATAAAAACTGCTAATACAGAAATTCCGATTAATGCAATACTGGGAGTTTGAATGCTGATACTAATGCCTACAAATGTATAGGCCGCCATAAAAATCAGTGGCAGTATGGGAAATAGTTTCATTTTATAGATGCCAGTGCCATCTAAATGTTTCGTTCTTTTTCTAAGTACAAAAATAGTTGCACTAGATGCCACCATGCCAAAGCAATCAAGAAAAATGGTGAAGTTTAAGATCTTGTCGAATGTCTGAGCAAAGAATAAAATCACTACACACATGCTAGCAAAAATGGTTAATGAAAATACCAGCACATCATTTTTAGCTGATTGCTTTCCAAAAATCTTTGGCAAAGCTCCTTCTGTACTCATAGCATACATCACTCTTGGATTACTCATCAGAAGTGCATTGACATAAGCCAGAACGCCAAAGAATAAAAAGAAGGAAAAAACATCAGCTCCGGTTTTTCCAAACACTTTATGCATTAAAGAATAAGCGATTTCAGTTTCGCCTTTCATGTTTTCAAAACCAATGATATGAAAATAGCTAAGGTTTACCAACAAGTATAAACCTATAATAATGGCGATTCCTATAAAGATACCTCTAGGGATATTCTTTGCTGGATTAGCTACTTCGTTTCCAAAATTAATAGTCTGTTGATAGCCCCCATAAGTAAAGGAAACTGCAATTAAACTAAGACCTAAACTTTGTATCCAACTAATATGAGGCAAAGGGTCAGAAACTACTGCAACAACCTGTGGCGGCACTTCATGAATCGGGAAAAATAAAGCCACTATCAAAACTAGGATCATACTGATTTTGATCAGCATCAAAAAGTTCTGTGCCTTGGCACTCATTTTGAGTCCCATTAAATTAATCACATAAAAAATAAAAATAGCCACGCAACTGATCAAGGCTTTGTCAACATCCGTCCATTGATATTGCGGAAATAATTTGGTGATATAGCCACTACCAATTAATGCAACGCCACTTAAACTGGCTGCATTACTAATAAGTATGATACAGTTTATGGCAAAAGCTATACTAGGGTGATAAGCATAGGAGAAGATTTTATAGTACCCGCCTGTAACTGGGAAGCGACTTCCAATCTCTGCATATGTCAGCGCCCCGCAAAATGCAAAAAAGCCCCCTAATAACCAAGCAGTAAAATAAACAGATGGATCGTTGGCAAATTTTGCACTGGTTGCCGCCGATCTAAAAATTCCCATTCCAATTACCAAGCCAACAACGATCATGGTAAAGCTAAAAAGATTCAATTTCTGTTTTCCCTGCATAATAATAGCGTGAAGGATAAATGTAGGAAACTTCCTACAAATGCTGCAGCTTGAAGCAAGAAATACTCAGTTTAATCCGATAAGAAGATTATATTCTTCTTGTATATTTACTAAAATAAAGATTATGGAATTTCATCTCGACCAACTTCTAACAGTTAGTTTTACCCTGTTTGCCGTAATCGATATTGTAGGTTCTATCCCTTTGTTGATTTCATTGAAAGATAAAATGGGTGCCATCCGATCTTTTCAAACCACATTTATTTCCGGAGGATTAATGATTCTTTTTCTTTTTGCAGGTAAACCCTTTTTAAAAATTTTAGGGCTTGATATTCGCTCTTTTGCGGTTGGCGGATCAATCGTGATCTTTTTACTTGGTTTGGAAATGGTATTGGGTCATGAAATATTCAAGGGTGATAAAGACGCCAAATCAAGTAGCGTAGTTCCCATTGCATTTCCCATCATTGCGGGTAGTGGAACCCTTACAACTATTATGTCATTAAAAGCAAATTTTGACGAAACATATATTTTAGCAGGGATTATCATTAATTTAATTGTTGTTTATATTGTACTTAAGTCGCTAAAAATAATTGAGCATGCACTTGGTGAAGCCGGCTTACTTGCAGTTAGAAAATTTTTCGGGGTAATCTTACTTGCTATAGCTGTTAAAATTTTTAGTAGCAATATTGGTGCATTTGGAAAATAACCATCCATGATTACAACCATTCATAAAATAAGGATATGGCTCTTTCAGCATTTTGAGTTGCTTTGCTGGGTCGGAGCATTAGTCGTTTTGTTTTTCTTACCTGAAAACAAAAGCGAAACCTCACTTTGCATTTTCAGTGCATTTGGTTTTGGCAGGTGCCCTGGTTGTGGAATTGGACATGCCATGCATTATGTCATGAGAGCAGAATGGATGGAATCAATTAAACATCACCCATTAGGAATTGTAGCTGTCATTATTATAATAAATAGAATTCGACAATTAATCATACAAATAAAACTAACATGAATCAGAACGCGTTTAATCTAATTCCAGCTTTAGAAGGTGAAGAATTAATTTTTATACAAAGCCTTACTCGTGAATTGCCTTCAGATAAAATGCAAAGCTTTGTTGCCGTTTATAATGGCAAAAGAAGAAAAACAGATCAAGTACTTCTAGGTTGCATTCTCGGTTTTTTTGGTATTGCAGGAATACAAAGATTTATGGTAGGACAAAATGGTATGGGTATACTTTATCTATTAACAGCCGGATTCTGCTTTATTGGAACTATCATTGATATCATCAACCATAAGCAACTTACATTCGATTACAACCAGCAAATGGCAAGAGAGAGTATGGCGATGGTGTATGCTTTTTAATTAAGTCAAAATTAAAAAAAAAGGTTTCCCCTCCATCGCATGCGATGGAGGGGATGCTGATGCCGGACTCGGCATACAGCTGGGGTGGTTGATGACTTTCAGATAATTTACTTAGTACATTTTTTAAACCAAGAAAATAAAGCTTTTGCATTTATACTAAAGTGCTTTTAGTGATATTTTCCAATAGAGAATCAACCACCCCGTCTGTTCGCTCAGTCGCTCCAGCCACCCCTCCATCGCATGCGATGGAGGGGAAACCATTCTTTTTATTCCTTCCTTTTTATTCCATTCTTTTTATTCCATCCTTTTTTTACCATCCTTTTTAATCCTTTCTTTTAAACCATTTCTTTTAAACACTATTTTTTTACTTCTCACTACTCATTCCTCACTTTTTATTTTTGACTTTTTAATTTTGACTTATTCATCTACCTTATTTTTCATGCTCATCAATAAAGAATAAGCTCCCTTTACCACAAACTCTGAAGAAGCAATCTTATCAGCTTGCAGTACTTCGGTAAATCCGTTTTCAGTATTACCTACTTGTACTTCCGTCATTTTAAACTGATTGGCATCAACTTTAATAAATGCGTATTGTTTGTTTTCGAAAAGAACGATAGCGTCTTCTGGTAATACAAATGCTTTTGCATTTTTAATAGATATTTCTGCATTCATATAAGTACCTGGAATTAAATCGTGTTCATAATTTTCAAAATGACAATGCACATCAGTATTTCGATCGGGTGATATATCGTGCCCAATTAATAAAATTTCACATGGATGTTTCTTAGTGGGCTGAGTATTTGTAAATGCATTTAGTTTTTGACCAATAAACAATTTACTGATATCTTTCTCGTACACTTTCAAGTTCAAATGAATATCAGAAGGATTAATTAATTCAAAGAGTACTTCTGTGGGGGAAACATATTTACCAATATTCACATTTACTTTCGACACAAAACCGTCGATGGGAGAATATAGGTTAATGCTTCTGGAAATATTGTTCACGTTTAGTTTCGCAATATTGATACCAACCAATTGTAGCTTCTCTTTTAAAGCACTTAGCAAAACCTGCTGTGATTTAAAATCAGACTCAGTTTGCTGCATAATTTTATCACTGCTAGCCTGCGTTTTATTCAACTCTTTTTGACGGTTGAATTCTAATTCCAAATAAACAATTTTCTCCTTCGCAGTTAAATAATCTTGTTGCAACTGAATGTATTGTTCACCTTCAATAAGTGCAATAGGGTCGCCTTTTTTAATATGTTGTCCGGGTAAAAGATTGGTTGACTTTAAATAGCCTCCCATAGGCACACTTACCGATATCATATTTTGAGGGGGCACATCTATTGTTCCATTAACTCTTAAAATCGAAGAGATTTCTTTCTGCTCCATTTTAGATATAACTATTCCCGCATTTTTAATTTGTATATCAGATAGTTTCACATGATTTACTGTGGTTGCTATAACACTCGGCTCTTCCCTCTTCTTGTTGCCGCAGGAGCTTAAAAATGCTATTGAAATGATTAATAGAAGGACTTGTTTCATACTATATTTTAAGTAACGCATGTTTATTGATTAATTAAGTAATGTAATTGGATGATAGATTCATTCAGACTTTTTACAGATTCGATATAGTCGTTTTTTACTACAGTAGACTGATTGATTAATTGTACCCATTCTAAATAATTGATTCCCCCGTTTGCCAATTGCAGATTAGCCGTATTTGCAATTGTCTGGGCATTTTTCAATGCAGTACTTTCGAAATATTGCACTGCATGTAAGAACTTACGATATTGTAATAAAGCAGATTGATAGTTCGAATGCATATTTTGCAACCCAATGTTATAATTGTTTTCAGCAACTTGTTTATTCAACCTGGCTCCAGCTATCTTCGACTTCTGTGCTTTTGCAAAAATGGGTATGCCTACGCCTACTTGAATGGCACTGAATCTAGTATCAGTTCCATATAGTTTATTGTCGGCTCCCATCCCTTTAATACTTGAATTATTGTAGCCTACAGTAAAGCCAGGCATTAATAAACTTTTTTCCACTTCTATTACAGCATCCGCTAATTGTTGCTGGTGCAGGATCATTTTTAAGCTTGGGTGATCTTTTAATAAACCAGTGTCGGTGAAATTAATCGGGTCCATTTTATATTGTAGTTCCACTGGACTGTACACCACAGTTGTATTGAGTAATAATTGAAACTGCAATTGTAACACTGATCGATCCTGTTCTAGTTGTTGAATCTGGATATTAATTTGTCCTAATTGAGTTTCAGCACTTGCTTTTTCAAGCAGGTTTGTTTCACCCTTTGCTAATCTCTGCTCCGCTCTTTTATAAAATGCCTGATACAAACTATCGGTATATAAAAGCAGTTTTCGTTTCTGTTCAATATAAAGAATGGTATAATATAATTGAGATAGGTCTTTCTTCAACAAAGCTTGTTTAACAGCAATGTTCATCACACTTGTTTTCCATTCTTCCTGCAATAATTCTCTTTGTTTAGAATAAACAGTAGGAAAAAGAAAAGACTGAGAAATCCCAAATTTAGTATCTGTATAAATGCTATTAATCTGACCCACATCTGCTATGAGATTGGTTTGAGGTAGATTAGTAGCAGATTTTATCAATGCTTCCTGATACTTTGATTTTAGTTCTTCATTTTTTACCTGAAGATTATGCTGCAAAGCAGTATCAATTGATGCCTGTAAGCTTATTGGTGTCTGTGCGCTTAATGTAGAACCCATACACATTAGTAACAATAAAATCACTACAACAGGTACTGATTTTTTATGCTTTTTCTTTTTAGGGGAAGTCTTCTCAAATGTCATATATAGTACTGGTAAAATGTAGAGTGTAAGAAATGTAGCAATCAACAAACCTCCGATCACTACTGTTGCTAATGGTCTTTGCACTTCTGCTCCAGATCCATTACTGATAGCCATTGGAAAGAATCCTAGTGAAGCAACAAAAGCCGTCATCAAAACAGGTCTTAACCTTACTTTAGTTCCCATCAATACTACCCTTCTTAGATCAGTAATTCCCTCGTCTCTAAGTTGATTGAATTCTGCAATTAATACAATGCCATTTAATACAGCTACTCCAAAGAGTGCAATAAATCCAACCCCAGCACTAATACTAAAAGGCATCCCTCGCAAAGCCAAAAAGATAATTCCTCCAATAGCAGAAAGCGGGATAGCAGAATAAATCAGTAACCCTTGTTTCAAAGAATTGAAAGCAAAATGCAATAAAATAAGTATCAATAATAAAGAAACCGGTACCGCAATCATCAACCTGCTTTTTGCTGCATTTAAGTTTTCAAATGCCCCGCCATAAGTGATATAATATCCCGTTGGAAATTTTATTTGTTTTGCGATTTTTTCTTGTAATTCTGTTACAATGGTTTGCACATCTCTGCCCCGGACGTTAAAACCAACAACGATTCTTCTCTTGGCATCTTCCCGTTGAATTTGATTGGGTCCTTGTTTAATTTGAACATCTGCCAACTGACTCAAAGGAATTTGTGTTCCGCGTGGCGTTGGGATTAAAAGGTTTTGAATATCTTTTAAATCTTTCTTCTGCTCACCACTAATTCGTACAACAACATCAAATCTTTTTTCGCCTTCAAACAGCATTCCTGTTGTTTGTCCTGCAAAAGATGTGTTTACAATTTTATTGATATCTACAATATTCAAACCATACTGTGCAATCGTATTTCGGTTGTAATTGATGATAATTTGAGGCATCCCTGCTACCTGTTCTACATATAGATTTTTAGCTCCAGGCACAGTGTTTACTATAGCACCCAATTTATTGGCGTATAAAGAAAGTGTGTCTAAGTCTTCGCCAAAAATTTTACAAACCACATCCTGTCTGGCTCCCGTCATTAACTCATTGAAACGCATTTGAACCGGAAACTGAAAACCTGCTGTAACACCTGGAACTGCTTCTAATGCCTTACCCATTTTCTCACTCAACTCATTAAAGGTTTTAGCTGAAGTCCATTCTTTTTTAGGTTTCAAAATTACCATCATATCACTTGCATCCATCGGCATGGGATCGGTAGGCACTTCACCGCTTCCAATTTTTGTAACAATCTTTTCTACTTCAGGAAACTGTGTCTTTAATATATGTGCAGCTTTTTGTGTATTCACAATCGTAGTATTTAAACTACTACCTGTTAACACTCTTGTATCAACTGCAAAATCTCCTTCTTCTAAAGCAGGAATAAATTCCGCTCCTAAATTTGTAAGTAATACAACAGCAAATACAAATAAAGCCAGTACAGATGAAAGTGCGATTTTAGGGAATTGAATTACGAAGTTCAATGTTCGCTGATACACTCTTTCAATTTTCGACATCCAGATATCTGAGATATTTGGTTTGTGTTTTATTTTTTTACTCAGGAACAAAGCGCTCATCATTGGAATATAAGTCAGCGATAACACAAATGCACCCAATAATGCAAAGGCAACAGTTTGTGCCATGGGCTTAAACATCTTTCCTTCAATGCCTTCTAATGTAAAGATTGGAAGGTATACCACCAGAATAATTACTTGACCAAATACAGCACTATTCATCATTTTACTAGCCGACTGGTTAACCTCAACATCCATTTGAGTTTGGTCCAACTTAGTAATATTTGCAAAATGTTTGCTATGGCCAAGCCGATGCATTACTGCCTCTACAATAATTACTGCGCCATCTACAATTAATCCAAAATCGAGCGCCCCCAAACTCATCAGATTTCCGCTAACTCCAAATAAGTTCATCATAATAACTGCGAATAGCATCGCCAGTGGAATCACTGATGCAACCAACAAACCCGCGCGGAAATTTCCAAGAAATAGCACCAATACAAACACAACAATCAACGCTCCTTCTAATAAATTTTGTTCTACAGTTCCGATAGCGTTATTCACCATTTTTGTTCTGTCGAGAAATGGTTCAATCACAATTCCTTCAGGAACAGTTTTTTGTATCTGTGCAATTCTTTCTTTTACATTTTTAATGACATCACTACTATTAGCACCTTTCAACATCATTACTACGGCACCTGCAACTTCTCCTTGATCATTATAGCACATGGCACCAAAACGGGTGGCATTGCCAATTTTAATAGTGGCTACATCTCTTATGAATAAAGGGGTGCCACTATTGGTATTTTTAATAGCAATATTATTGATGTCTTCGATACTGCCTAAAAGTCCTTCTGTACGGATATACAAAACTGTAGCACCTTTTTCAATATATGCACCGCCAGTATTTTGATTATTTGATTCGAGTGCTTTAAAAATATCAGCGATGGTAATATTGTATGAAAGCAATTTATTAGGATCAACTTCAATGGAGTATTGTTTTAGTTTACCACCAAAACTGCTCACTTCAGCCACCCCTTTTACGCCTAAAAGTTGACGACGAACAATCCAATCCTGAATCGTACGTAAATCTGTTTCATTGTATTTGTTTTCGTATCCAGCTTTAGGACGAACTACATATTGGTAAATCTCTCCTAATCCCGTACTAACCGGACCAAGCTCTGGTGTACCAATACCTTGCGGAATAATGGCCTGAACTTTTTGTAATCGTTCAGCAACTTGTTGACGGGCCCAATACACATCGGTTGCATCATCAAAAACTATTGTTACTAAAGAAAGTCCGAAACGAGAGAAACTGCGGATCTCTTTTAGTCCGGATATATTATTGTTTGCTTGCTCAATAGGGAAAGTAATCAGTCTTTCAATATCGGTTGCTCCAAATGAAGGAGCGATGGTGATGACTTGCACCTGATTATTTGTGATATCAGGAACGGCATCAATAGGTAATTTGGTAAATTGGTAGCTGCCATAACCAATCAGGGTAATGATAAATAACCCAACGATTAGTTTATTTTTTATAGCGAAGCCAATTATAGCGTTCAGCATAATGGTCGTATTTATATATATAATAAATTAAAGGCTCTTGTGTGGTACAAAAGCAAAGTTCAATTGCTTAAAAAACAATTGCATCTAAAAAGTTTAACAAGACTTAGGCGGCTGCCAGATACTGGCTAAGTAAGAGGGAAGGAGATCGTTTTGATGTATATCGATTTTCTTTTCAGATACTATAACAACCGGAGCTGTTAATGAAATATGTTCATTTAATGGAACGAATTCGCTTGCTAAAACATAAATAAAGTCACCTGAACTTTTGAAAGGCAATTGCATGTCTTTGTTATAGTCTTTGTCTTTCGGACTTCCGTGCATATAATGCATATCCAGAAACTTCATAAAACTAATGCTTTTGTCGAACTGACGGTGTTCAACAAAATGCTTAAAAATCATCGGCATTTTCAACAGTTGATTGGCATCAGTTGTTGTAAACAGATAAATACTAAGGAATAGTATGGCGATTGACTTTTTCAGACTGCAAAGGTAACTATCTTATATTAACCAATTATAATTTTTAGCCAAAACAGTGCTAAACCGTAAATTACGCAAGTTTTATACTGAAATATGAAAAGAAGATATCAGGTACTTGCAGTTCTATCCATTTTATCGATGATTACATTTCTGGATAGAATAGCTCTTTCTTCTGCAAGTGGTTCCATCATGGCGGATTTGCATTTGAGCACGGTTCAATGGGGATGGATCTTAGGGGTATTTACTTTAGCATATGGACTTTTTGAAGTACCAACAGGTTGGCTGGGGGATAAAATTGGAGGGAAGAAAGTATTAATAAGGGTAGTGATCTGGTGGTCGTTCTTTACAATCCTCACAGGATTTTCAACAGGATTTTTAATGCTTTTAATAGTAAGGACTTTATTCGGGATGGGAGAAGCGGGTGCATACCCCAATACTTCCATTATACTCAGTAAATATTTCCCTGTCATAGAAAGAGGAAGAGCTCAGGCAATTATCTGGGGGGCATCAAGAATTGGTGCTGCGTTAACTCCATTTGTTGTTCTTCCACTGCAACAAAGATATAGCTGGCATATCCCATTTTATATTTTAGGGGCTGCCGGAATTGTATGGGCTTTATTTTGGTTTTTCTGGCATAAAGAAGACCCCACTGAGGTAAAAGACATCGATCCAAAAGAATTAGAATACATCTTAGCCAATCGAGATTTGCCAATTGTTTTAGAAGAAAATAAAAAATCATATTGGAGCATTTTTGAATCAAGAAATATCTGGTACTTGTTAGGGATGTATGTCTGTTATGCTATAGGAGCCTACTTTTTTCAAAGTTGGTTTCATACGTATTTAGAAAAGGGAAGATTGATTCCAAAAGATCAATTGATCTGGGCATCTTCAATCCCTTATTTATTAGCTGGCCTGGGTTGTTTGAGTGGCGGATGGTTGAGTGATAAAGCGGTATTAAAATACGGCAAGAAATGGGGAAGAAGAATCGTACCCATGATTGGATTATTTGTGTCTGGATTATGCATGATCGGTGCATCATTAGTTGCAGATAATACAATAGCCATTATTGCTTTAGGAATTGGAATGGCATTCATGGATGTAACAGCTCCAGTGGCTTGGGCAGTAGCTATGGACCTGGGAGGATTAAAAAGCGGTTCAGTTTCAGGTTCTATGAATGCTGCAGGATTAACTGCAGCATATTTAAGCACCGTTATTTTTGGATATTTAGCCACAGCATATGGCTATTATTTACCCGTATTATTAATAGGGGTCATAGTGTTGTTTGGCGCATTTGTTTGGCTGAAGATTGATGCAACAAAAACCTTAATGAATAAATCCTAATCTCTATAAATAAATGTAGAGAACAATGGCAAGAAAAGTACTTTCTCGTTTATCTTACATTGAACCTATCCAGAGTGGCCCTGAAAACAACCATGGCCCGCTTAATATAACAATAGCGGCCACTAAAATTGACGTTCCGGCAGCCAATCCAAGAACGCTTAATCCATGATTCAGATTTGTTCTGTTTTTGTCTTTCTTATAAATATCGATCCTCGAAATATCATTAGCCGCTATGTGAACGTGGTTCGAGTTTTGTACATCAGATTTTAATGGTGTATAGATATGAACTTCATTTAGAACAGCTGATTCATATCTTTTTTTATACCTATTAGAAGTGCTTTCTTCGGGAGTTAAATAAATTAGATGTTCAGGAATTTCTATTTTATTAATATCCCCTTCAATAGTTTGATTTGTGATAGCATAATTTGTTAGTTCAAATGTTTTATCAGCAAAATGAACAATTACAAATTTATTATTATCCGCCTGTACTTTTTCGGCTACATCAGTGCTTAGACTTTTTTGTGAATTGGTGAGGTAGAAATTTTTAAAGCAAGAGGTTGTAAGAATGGTGATACTCATTAAAACAACTAAGGTTTTAGAAAAATTATTTTTCATATTCTATATTTTTTACGTGATGAATTAAATACTAATTTGAAATGACGGCTAGATGTTGCAAATGGTTTTAGAAACTATATTGAATATTACATCCAAAATATTGACTCCTATCGATAGCTTGTAAGTCTACATTGTAATTACTTGTAAATGCCAGATGATGATTGAATTCATATTTAGCTAAAAAATTAATGCCAAAGCAGAGATTAAAAGAAGTAGATGTATTTGAGTAATCAAAATTAAAATCTAGACTAGTAAATTTTTGGGAATAAGATCCCATTGAAAATGAAGGGCCGCCTCCAAATAAAAAGCCGCTTTTTTTAAATGGACGATACAAATAATTTAAATTCAATTCTCCAATACTCGCAACAGTGCTGGTTGTTGAAAGAGGTATACTATTTGTTGTATGCTTTTTAATAATACTTAAGGTAGGTTGAAAAAAGAAATTGTGCCTAAGAGGGACATTAGCAAAAAAACCAACAGAGAATCCAGTACCAGATTGAAAACCAGAATTGTTACCATATTGGAATCCTGATTTGGATGATATGCCTTTGGCAGAATTTACACCTACAGAAAATCCCAAAATAGTATTTTGCGAATTGGCTTCTATACAAATAAATGAAAGAAGCATTAGTAATAACGGGAATTTGTTTTTCATTTCTTTTTATTTTTGTTTTTTTAAAACTATTCATCAAGAAAGTGTAGCTCTAATTAGTGCTTGGACTAAAACTCATGAAAGCAATTAATGTGCTATCCATATTTTCAGTGCTTGATTTACTTTTCTCCATCTATTATAATCTCTATTGACAACTATAAAATGGGGAGGCTTGGCGTCTCTGATGGCATAACCCAATAATGCTCCAGGTATCGCCGCAGATATAGCTGTGATCCCTGCCTTTTCTATATTTGTATCTAATAAAAACTGAGATAAAGGGTTACTCTCCATTAATCTCATGGAAAACCCTACTACAGAAAAAACCAATGCCGATAAAAACATATAATGGCCTAACGACCTGTTGGTTTTAATCAGTTCAATTTCACTGGCATGCAACTCAACAACCTGAGTCGGAGTGGAAACCAGGATACTTGAATTGGTTACATAAATAAGTTCCCCCTTTAAAATCTTTTGATTGTTGCTATCAAACACCCGAACAAAATGTTTTGATTGCAAAAAGGAATGCATTTTTTTCAAAACAAATAAAATAGAGCTCCTTTTCATAAAAAATAATTTAGCGTTAATTAAATGAGTTGTGTTGAATCGTTTGTATACTAAAAATATCCCCCTGTAATTTTGATTCATAATTGATAAATACTCAACAAAGGCCAGTATTAGGATTTATTAATTAATGCCTAATCGCAGCTGCTTATAGTTTGTTTTTTTGCTATTTATCTCTTAAATTGTTATTGCAGTATGCGTTTTTCGCAAAAAGATGGTATCTAATAAGTAAAAAATGCCAAAATAATACGAATGGAAAGCTTGCAATTACAACAACTCTTTTTTCAGCAGATCAAAGGGAAAACAGCTCCCAACAAATCATTTGTAGATGAAATTGCAGATTTACTAGAGATTAGTAATGATAGTGCATACAGAAGAATCAGGGGCGAAAAGCAGATTTCGTTTGAAGAGATCAAAAAGCTCGCTTCCCATTTTAAGATATCCCTTGACCAGCTTTTACACTTGAAAACAGATTCTTTTATTTTCACTGGCCGAATTACGAATAATACCGATTATAAGCATGAAGAATGGCAGAAGTCCGTACTAACTCATTTGCAAACAATCGACAGTTTTAAACCTAAAAATCATTACTACTATCTGGCTAAAGAAATTCCATTTCTTTATTATTATATGTTACCAGAAATTGCTGCTTTCAAAGTCTTTTTCTTTCTTAAATCAATCCTTTTTTATGACGATTGGAAAACTGCCAAATTTTCTGTGAAAGATGATTATAGCCAATATCATGAATTATGGAGAACCATTAGTAACACTTATGCATCAATTCCCGCAACCGAAATTTGGAGTATTGATAATATCACAAGTACCATTCAGCAGATAGAATATTACAAATTAACAGGTGCTTTAAAATCTAAGGATGATGCAATTTGTCTCTTAGATAAACTAGAAGAATTAATCAATCATATCGAAAAGCAGGCAGAGGCTGGCGTTAAGTTCCAATACAAACAAGAGCCTAAGCCAGGATTAGCACCTTTTAAAATGTATGTGAATGAATTAACGATGGGAGATAATATGCAGTTGATCCAATTAGGTGACAATCTGATAACTTATATTAACCATAGTGTGCTCAATTTTATTTATACCCAGGATGAATCGTTCAATAATTATACAAAAAAAACTTTTGATATCATTACTCAAAAATCAACTTTAGTCAGTGAAGGAAATGAACGCGAAAGATTACTTTTCTTTAATCGTCTTCGCGAAAAAATAAACACATCGAGAAAGCAGTTTATTTAATGGTTCAAAAACGTAATCTAAAATTTGCTTGAATTTTACAATAGAACCCATCCTGAATTGGTATTTCCATCAGGTCAGTTTTTATCCTACGTAAAATTGTATGGCCAGCCTCTACTCGAATTACAAAATGTTTTAAAGGATATAGATCTGTATACGCCCCTAGTCTATTATCGTCCACCCGAACAAAATGATTTGTATCGTAACTTTTGTAGGAACTGGAAAGTGATTCAAAAATTGCCCCATAATAAAATGCTTTACTCACTTGATGTTCATAGATCATTTTATCAGGAAGAACTCCAAACAGCAAGTTTTTTTCATTGATTTTCCAATCGATACCTGCTAAAGGCAGGATCAGTTTTCGGCCATATTCTTTATTAAAATACATACCAAATTTAAATTTCATCGTTTTCTTATACACATAAGTGGAAAGTGCATACCCTCCGAATTGATTAAACTTTAATGAAGGGATACTGTTGTCCAGATTGTCTTTTCCCAAACTTGTTCTGGGCACAAATACAGTCATTAATTTCCACTTAGTATTCAA
>Ga0194047_10000758_pt1 | contig 20715 bp, 17 predicted proteins | sample JunL225m_MetaG_2_FD_160070 | JGI IMG/M metagenome (GOLD analysis project Ga0194047, IMG submission 160070) | Anoxic zone freshwater microbial communities from boreal shield lake in IISD Experimental Lakes Area, Ontario, Canada - Jun2016-L221-5m | ecosystem: Environmental > Aquatic > Freshwater... | reverse complement strand
ATAATATTAAAAATTCTACATCAATCGTAGATTATATTTTCCGCATGTTGGGATTTGAATATATCGGCAGAGAAGATCTTGTTCATGTTCCTCCAACAGAAACACAAAGAAATAATTTGGCAGCAAACCAATCTAGAAATAATGTAGCTGCATCAATGTCGTTAAATGCGCCAATGGCTGTTTCGATAAAACCATTACCGGTATTTGTAGAAAAAGCAACATCAACAGTTGGAGAAGCCTCAGGTGCAAATCAAGTAACCGAATATTTAAAAAGTATGGGCGATTCGCCAGCTTGTCCAAGTTGCGGACATATTACCATTCGCAGCGGTGCATGTTTCAAATGTTTGAATTGCGGAACACAAACTGGTTGTAGTTAAGCCACACTAATTCCCTCTACGTGTGGAGAGGAAATTTATTTTATATATATAATCCCTTACTGAAATTTCGGTGAGGGATTTTTGTTTTTTGGAGTTTTAAAATCTTTATCAAGAATTGAAATAGGTTTTTTTAAATTTGAAAATGGAAGTAAATATCACAGTTGATGAAAATACTGATAAAGCAAAAAAGCTTTTTAGTTTTTTAAAAGAATTGGGTCTTGGCTATACTCCAAAAAAAATTACCGCTAAAGAAGCTGCATTGGGCATTGGAAGAAAAGCTACAGATGAAGAATTAGATGAATATCTTGAACGTTGCATGAAGGGAAAATTAACTGATCTTGACGAATTGAAATGAAGATCAAGGTATCTGAAGAGGCTAGATTAACCTTAATTGATTTGGAGAATTTTGTAGAATCACAGAATACAAAAGGTGCAGGAAAAAGATTTGTAAAAAGATTTTCAGAAAAAATAAAGACAGCACTTACAACAAGTAATTTTGCAATTTGCAAACACAAAAAATTTGCAGCACTCATGTTAAAATGTTTTTTTTATAAATGATTAGGTTATTGCATTTGAAACAATAGAAGAGCAAATAATTATTCGGGTAATTTTACACGGATCATTGTTAGCATAAACAAGCCACATCTAAATCGTCCGCGTGTGGGGACAAACAAATTATATATAAAATCCCTCATCTGAAAAGGTGGGGGATTTTTGTTTGCTGAAACAACTCATTTTTATTTGCTGAAAAAAAGACATCTTTGTTTGGACAAATGATGATGAAAATGAAAAGAATGATACGCTATATTTTTATGTTGCTGGCAACATTTTTTGCAAACAATATGATAGCTCAGGTTACACTCAATTTACACCCAAATGCAACAAATGGAATTGATGCGTTAATTGATAATTCGAGTGCAACAACTAATTACGGAACATCACCGGACTTAGCAGCATGGGCATGGACAAGTGGAGGGATAACTATTGCTAGAGGTTTGTTAAAATTTGATCTTTCATCTATTCCATCAAATGCAATAATAACAAGTGCAACCTTATCATTGTATTGCAATACTGCTTCTTCGGTAACTCAATTAAACAGTGGAGCGAATGCATGTTTGTTGCAAAGAATTACTTCAACCTGGACTGAAAGTGGTGTTACCTGGAACAATCAACCAACCACCACTACAGTTAATCAAGATACGCTTGCGCAAAGCACATCAACCACACAAAATTATCCAAGCATTGATGTGAGAAATCTTGTTATTGATATGATAAATAATCCTTCAACAAGTTATGGTTTTATGATGAAATTGATCACCGAGTCAACCTACCGAAGTATGGTTTTATCATCGAGCGATAATTCAGACAGCACCAAGTGGCCGAGGTTAGTTATTGTATATTCTACAGCTTCGAACGGACTAGTTGCTTATTATCCATTTAATGGAAATGCTGGCGACAGTAGTGGCTTTGGAAATCATGGAACAGTATATGGTGCGACACTCACAACCGGCAGAAATGGAATATCTAATACAGCATATTATTTTGATGGTACTAGTAATAAAATTACAGTGAGTGCATCAGCATCAATTCAACCTCAATATAAACTTACACTTGCAGCGTGGATACAACCTGATGCAAAATCATCAGCAGGATGGGCAACAGTGCTTACAAAAAGATACTCACCAGGTACCGACCCTTATAATTCTTATGCTTTATCAACTTATAACAATGATAAATGGGAGTTTGATTTGTCAAACGGAACTACAGGTAGTCAGAAAACAGCAAAGGCACATACTTCAACACCTTATAATGCAGGGTGGATATTTCTGTCAGCAACTTATGATAGTACACAAGCAAAATTATATGTCAATGGTGTTTTGGATACAACAATTTCATTTACAGGCAGCATCGGTTATAGTACCAACGACTTGGTAATTGGGTATACTACATCAGGCGTAAATGATTATTATAAAGGAAGAATTGATGAGATTAGAGTTTATAACAGAGATCTATCACAAGCAGAAATTTTACAATTATATTCTCCATATTCAAATAATTATTATTCAAAATCAACAGGTTCTTTAGATTCATTGTCAACTTGGGGACCGAATACAAATGGCACAGGAACTTCCCCAACAAGTTTTGGAGCCAATAATACGATTTACAATGTTGTCAATAATTCATCTCCAACCATCAGCAGTAATTGGTATATCACCGGAACAAATACAGCAGTTGTTTTTGGTGATGGAACAAATACACTAAACACTTCAATCCCATCAGGATTAACTTTTGGGGCTGATAGTATTTATGTAAGAAATAATGTTACATACACAGTTCTTGGCACATTGATCACAAATAAACCAGGGTTTGAAAACGGATCAACAGTTCAATACACAGCAAGTGGCACACAAAATATTCTTCCTGCAACATTTTATAATTTAGTTGTTTCGGGAGCAACAAAATCACTTGTATCCAATACAACAATTAAAGGAACACTTGCAATTCTTGCCAATATAAATTGTGGCACAAACACACTTACCATTGGAACAAGCGCAACGCAAACAGGCTCGATCACTTATGGTTCAGGAATTATAACCGGAAATTTATCACGGTGGTTTTCAGCATCAACAAACAGCGGAAGCACAGGATTATTTCCAATCGGGACCTCATCAATTTACCGTCCGATACAAATTGAATATACCTCATCACCATCAAGCGGAGGAATTTTAACAGCCATATTTACACCAACAAATCCCGGCAGTTCGGGATTAAATCCAGCGTTAACAGATTTTTCAATTTCACCAATTGTAAGTGTAAATAAAGCAGGTCCAAATGGCTATTGGACCATAACACCATCAAGTGGAATAAGTGGAGGAACATATACCACCACAGTTACAGGCACAGGGTTTTATGGCATCAGTAGTGTAACAGGATTGCGATTGTTGCGTAGAAGTAGTTCATCATCATCATGGGCATTAACAGGCTCCGCAGTAACACCAACAGGCACAACAACAATTCCGGTTGTATCAAGAACAAGCATCACTTCCATTGGAGGAGATTTTGGAATAGGAGCCGACTCAAGTGTAAATCCATTACCGATAATAATTACTGAATTTGAAGCAAAACTTATTTCAAAAAACAACGTGCAATTAAACTGGATTACCTCATCCGAAATAAATAATAATTATTTTGAAGTGGAGCGTTCAGTTGACGGTTCACAGTTCACAGCAATTGGAAAAGTTGATGGAAACGGAACAACAAATAGTATAAGCAGTTATCAGTTCACAGATCACAGTCTGTCATCCGTGAACCGTGAACAGTCAACCATATATTATCGTTTAAAACAAGTAGATTTTGACGGGAGATTTGACTTTTCAAAAACAGTTTCAGTAAACATAAATTCGCTTCAACAACCTATATCAATTTATCCAAACCCAAGCGATGGAAATTTTATAATTGAAAATGATCTAGCACAAAATTCCAACATTACACTTTCAATAATTAATTTATTGGGCGAAAAAGTTTGGAGTAATTTTTATCAATTACAAGCAGGGAAAAATTCAATTGAAGTAAAAGCAACTACACTTTCACCAGGAATTTATTTTTTACGAATAGAAGATGAATCAAGGCAAATTAATGAAGTGCGAAAAGTTTTGTTGAAATAAGTTAGACCATTTTTTTTGGCCACAAAGTCACAAAACACAAAGCATCACAAACGATATCTTTTTGTTTCTTAAAGTCTTTGAGTCATAGTGACATTTTATTCCTAATAAAGACTTTAGGCATTTAATTCAATTCTAAATGTAGTTCCTTTATCGGGAGTGGATTCTTTTACAAAAATTTTCCCGTTATGGTATTCTTCAATGATTCGTTTTGCTAGAGAAAGACCTAAACCCCAACCACGTTTTTTAGTAGTGAAACCCGGTTTAAAAACTGTTTTGAATTTTGATGGCGACATACCTTTGCCTGTATCGCTAATATCGATGGTTACTTTCTCGGCTTCACTAATAATATTCATGGTAATTTTTCCTTCACCCGTCATCGCATCAATGGCATTTTTGCATAAATTTTCTATCACCCATTCAAACAAAGGAATATTCATCAGTGCAGTAGTTTCAGGATCTTCATTGATCAATTCAAGGATAACTTTTTCGGAAACGCGAGGTTTTAAATAGGCAATAGAGTTGCTCAAAACTTCTCCAACATTTTCTGATTTCAGATCGGGTGCTGAGCCAATTTTCGAAAATCTTTCGGTGATACGCTCCAATCGTTTTACATCATTTTCAAGTTCAACCAACAATTCTTCTTGATCAATTTTTTCTGTTTCACGTATCAAATTTATCCAGGCATTTAATGACGAAATTGGAGTGCCAAGTTGATGAGCGGTTTCTTTACTCATGCCCACCCATACTTGATTTTGCTCAGCTTTTCGTGAGGCGCTAAATGCAAAATACGAAATCAAAATAAAAATGGCAATGATGCTAAGTTGGTAATACGGATAACGTTTTAGTTGTGTGAGGATGATAGAATTTTTGTAATACAAATAATTATAATGTTGATTTTTTTCATCATACAAAATTTTAATAGGCTCGTGTTGTGCCATCATAATTTGTAATTGTTCGGCAATATATTTTTCATCATTCGACTTAACAGAATCTAAATTCCTGCTCGAAATATATTTCCCTTTATCATCAACTAAAATTGTTGGAATGGTTTCGTTATCTTTTATAATGTCTAACAAAAAATTAAAATCACCTTCCGATTTCAGCAAAGCTTTTGTTGCATTTGCCCAAAGCAAAACTTTCTTTTCCTCTTCATGCGCAAGTTTTTGCACGAGTTTGTTGGTGTACCATAAAGAAAAAAGCCCAATACATACTGCTATGATAAGCAACATGCGTTTCCATAATAATTTTTGAGTGTATAAAATCATTTAGCCAAATATAAATTTCTTTGTGTTAAAATTCCGCAACTATTATTTTAACACAAACTCACAAAAGAGAAAGAATAATGTTAAGGCCTAAATTTTTTCTTCGCGTCTTAAAAAATATAAATTACTTTGTGCCTTCGTGTTAAAATAGTTAACATTAATCAAAACGAAACATGCTGATAAATATTGAGTGGAATAAAAAAAACTTTTCAGTTGATCTGAATAAACCCATTGATATTTCTATTCCTTTACGTTCGGGAGAAAATAATCCAAATGCTTTTGGTATTCAACAACCATTAATCGAGCCGTTTAAATTTGGAGATATTGTTTTAAGTGTTGCAAAAGGAGGAAGCGTGAATTGCGAAAACCTTTTTATCAATCCTCATGGAAACGGAACGCATACAGAATGTGTGGGTCATATTTCAAAAGAAAAAATTACCATCAACCAAACGCTGACAACTTTTTTTTCAATTGCACAACTCATTTCTGTTGAAGCCGAAAATAATATCATCACAAAAAAAGCAGTTCAAAAATTATTAAATGAATCTGCTGCTCCGATAGCTATCGGAGCGATAGTTATTCGGACACTTCCGAATGGAGATTATAAACTCACCAAAAAATATTCCGGGAATACTCCAACATATCTCGAAGCAGAATTATGTAATTGGTTGAGAGAAAAAAATATCAAACATTTATTGATTGATTTACCTTCAGTTGATGCCGAAGAAGATGGTGGTGAACTTGCCGCACATCATGCATTTTGGAATTATCCCGCACAACCACGAATGGATGCAACAATAACAGAGATGATCTTTGTGGACGATAAAATTAATGACGGAATATACTTACTCAATATTCAAATTGCTTCAATAGAAAGTGATGCCAGCCCTAGCAAACCGGTGCTTTATGAATTGGGAATTAATAATTCATAATTAAAAAAAGTTGCCACAGATTACACAGATTTGGACAGAAAAACTCTTTAAAAAATTAACACATAGTCACATAGAATACACAGATAAACTCTGCGAAAATCCGCGTTATCTGCGAGAAAAATAATCAGCGCAACTCCGCGAGAAAAAAGTTGTCAATTGATGTGACAGCAAACAACAAACAACAAACTATAAAAAAACTTTGCGTTCTTTGCGCCTCTGCGTTAAAATAAAAAAATGATCGAAGAAGAATTAGAAGATACTGAATCACAAGAAGAACAAGAGCTGTTTGAACATTTCCGTTTTGAAGTTTCAGCCGGAACAAAACCCATTCGCATTGATAAATATTTAGCCAACAGCATTCAAAATGCATCGCGAAGTAAAATTCAAAATGCCATTGATGCCGAAAGTGTTTTAGTGAATGAGAAGCCAACCAAGGCTAGCTATAAAATAAAACCCGATGATATCATTTCGGTGGTTTTCCCTGATCCACCAAAGGATACAACCATTGCTCCCGAAAATATTCCGCTCAATATTGTGTACGAAGATGATGATATATTGATTGTAAATAAAGTTGCCGGAATGGTTGTTCATCCAGGTTATAACAATGTTACCGGAACTTTAGTGAACGCGCTTGCCTATCATTTTAAAGATTTAGCATTTGCTCAGGAAAACAATATTCGTCCGGGTTTAGTGCATCGAATCGATAAAAATACTTCAGGACTTTTAGTGGTTGCTAAAAATGAATTTGCTATGACATTTTTAGCAAAACAATTTTTTGATCACAGCATCAAGCGTCAGTATATCGCACTTGCCTGGGGCGATTTTGATGAAGATGAAGGAACTGTTGATGGTTATATTGGCCGCAGTAATTATGATCGAAGAGTTTTTAAAATGTATAAAGATGATGAGATCGATAAAGGAAAATGGAGCGTTACACATTATAAAGTTTTGGAGCGTTTGCATTATGTAACATTGATAGAATGCCGTTTGGAAACAGGTCGCACACACCAAATTCGGGTGCACATGAAAGATATTGGTCATCCGCTTTTTGCCGATGATACCTATGGAGGAGATAGAATTGTGAAAGGAACAACGTTCACTAAATACAAACAGTTTATCGATAATTGCTTCGACCTTTGTCAGCGACAAGCCTTACACGCACGATCAATTGGCTTCATTCATCCAACAACCAAAAAAGAGGTGTTTTTTGAAACTGATTTGCCGAGTGATATGCAAGCAGTGATTGAAAAATGGAGAGGTTACCATAAAAATGTAATCAGCAAAGAAGACGAATAAATTTATTATGTCATCCCTTCAGGATTTAATTAAAATGGATCAGGTATATTAAAATCATTTCATCCCTTCAGGATTGATATGAAGAATGGAAAACTATAGAAACAATAAATGAACGCCAGCAAAATTCATAAATAGAGAGGTGTGTTATTAAACATAATCAGAAAACTCTGAAAGAGTGACATAATTCTAGAAACTATAGAAACAATAAATGAACGCCAGCAAAATTCATAAATAGAGAGGTGTGTTATTAAATATAATCAGAAAACTCTGAAAGAGTGACATAATTATAGAATCCATAAACACAAATCAACGAAACCCTGAAAGGGTGAAATAAAAAATGTCTCAATCAATTATATATTATATTTTAAAATATGAATTCAGAAAAAATTTGCAAGGAAGTTTGTGAGCTTGTAAAAAATGTTGGCGCATTTATTTCAACTGAAGCAAAAACTTTTAACCGCGATGTTGTTGAAGAAAAAAGTTTCAATCAACTGGTATCTTATGTAGATAAAACTGCGGAAGAAAAGTTGGTGGAAGGTTTGAAAAAAATATTTCCTGATGCAGGATTTATCACTGAAGAAGATACCGTTGCGAGCGAACAAAAAGAATTGATGTGGGTGATCGATCCGCTTGATGGGACTACAAATTTTGTGCATCAAATTCCTGTTTACAGCATCAGTGTGGGGTTGATAAAAAACAATAAACCTGTGATGGGAATCGTGTATGAAATAAATAGAGATGAATTATTTTATGCATGGGAAAACAGCAAAGCTTTTTTAAACGGAAAAGAAATTTGTGTGAAGCAAAATGCCGAACTTTCAAAATCATTATTAGCTACAGGATTTCCATATTACGATTTCGATATCATGCAAAAATATTTAGAAACCTTGCGAGTATTTATGAAAGAGACTCAAGGAATGCGCAGATTGGGAAGTGCTGCTGTCGACTTGGCATACGTGGCTTGTGGGCGTTTTGATGGTTTCTTTGAATATGGTTTACATGCTTGGGATGTTGCTGGCGGAGCTTTCATTGTTCAACAAGCCGGAGGGAAAATTTCTGATTTTTCGGGCAATGACGATTATATTTTTGGCAAAGAAATTATTGCCTCATCAACAAATTTATTTCAACCATTTTTTAAAGTGGTGAACGAAAAATTCAAGTCGTGATAACTGATGAATATCATTTAATAACGACTTCTCTCCATTTGATTTTGTTCTAATATTGCAGTTCAATTTCACGAATAATGAAAGAACATATGCATCCCGAAAGTTTAATGATGTCTCACGGCTACAAGCCTGAATTATCAGAAGGAGCCATCAAATCTCCAATATTTCAAACCTCCACTTTTGTTTTTAAAAATGCCGAAGAAGGCAAAGCATTTTTCGAAATCCAAAATGGTAAACGCAAAAAACACGAAGGCGAAAGTTTAGGATTAATTTATAGTAGGATGAACAATCCTAATCTTGAAATTTTGGAAAGTCGTTTAACACTTTGGGATGGTGCCGAGGATGCTGCAGTTTTTGAAAGTGGGATGGCTGCAATTACAACGGTACTTTTAGAGTTCTTAAAACCCGGAGATTTATTTGCATACAGCATTCCGCTTTATGGTGGAACCGAACATTTTATCGACAGTTATATTCAAAAAATTGGGGTGCATACCGTTGAGTTTAAACCTTCTCATACCAAAGAACAAATTATCGATATCATCAATAAAAGTGGTTATGCCGATAAATTATCATTGATGTTTATTGAAACACCTTCAAATCCAACCAATACCTTAATTGATATTTCGATGTGCAAGGAAATTGCAGATCATTTTAGCACAAAAGAAAAACAGGTTTATTTGGCTTGCGACAATACTTACATGGGGCCGCTATGGCAACATCCGTTAAAACATGGCGCTGATTTTTCATTATACTCTGCAACAAAATATATTGGCGGACATAGTGATTTGATTGCCGGTGCATGTTTGGGAAATAAAGCCTTGATTGCCCGTGTTCGTTCATTGCGCTCACAACTTGGTTGCATGGCCGGACCATGGACAAGCTGGTTGATGATGCGTAGTTTAGAGACATTGAAAATCCGTATGGAAGAACAAGCACGAAATGCAAAAAAAGTTGCCGAATTTTTAGTGTCGCATCCAAAGGTTGAAAAGATTTATTACCTCGGAGCCATTAAAGAAGGAACTCACGAATATGAGATTTATAAAAAGCAATATTCATCAGCAGGTGCAATGATTTCGTTTGATGTTAAAGGTGGTGAGAAAGAAGCTTTTCGTTTATTAAATGATTTAAAACTAATCAAACTTGCTGTAAGTTTGGGAAGTACAGAATCGTTAGCCGAACATCCTGCAACCATGACTCATGCAGGTGTGAGTGACGAACATAAAAAGGAAATGTCGATTAGCGAAAAGTTAATTCGACTATCTGTTGGCTTAGAAAATGCCGAGGATATTATTTGGGATCTAACACAAGCACTCGAAAAAGTTTAATTGGTATTGAATTTTTGAAAATTGAATTGTGAAAGTTTAGATGACTAAGGATAATTATTTCGTTCCTACGGAACTTTTCTGTTATTCGTTCACATTTTTTTACCAATATATCGCTCCTAAAGGAGCTAAATTGTTATAATTTTACTCTGAAAATAGTCCCGTAGGGACGAAATATTGGTAGCTGAATTTCCGAAAAAGTTATTGCCTTAAGTTTAGGATAATCAAAAATTAGGGCATATGTGTAGTCGGAACATAAGTTATAGCAAACTTTTGACCTTGTGTTTTAACCACAAAGTTCACAATGATTTCACAAAGAACACAAATCCAATAGCAATCGTGATGGTCTTTGTGGTATAGGTCATGCGTTGACCTTTGTGCCCCTCGTGGTTATCTTTTTATTTACAAAGCACGGGAAAATGATGTTTATGTCTTGGTTACATATATGCCAAATTTAGTAATATAGTTCCGCTGGAATTCCACTCATATTTTCTCAATCAATATCTCTTTCCTAACTGAGCTAAATGGCTATTATTTCAGTCAAATAATAGTCCCGTAGGGACGAAATATTGGTAACATCAAAGCCCCCCATGAAATACAGCCCCGTAGGGTCTTAACAAATTGTTAGCTAAATTAATTGAGGATTTTTATTCGAATTTGATTGTTGCATACTTTACATTTTCATTATTCCATTTGATGAGATAATTCAGGTCGCTCCCACGGAGCTTTGCATTTTCTTGTTTTTTTTTCACTACAAACAGTTAGCTCCTATGGAGCTTTTTTGTTTTGCGCTTTTTTTCTACCAAAATGTCGCTTCTGACTGAGCTTTGTAGTTTTTGTTTTGATTATAACACTGTAAAATTCTAAGTCCCTAGGGCGAAGAGATTTTTGTCAAATGATACTTCTGACGGAGCTTTATAGTTTCTGTTTTGATTTTAACACAGTGAAAAATTCTAAGTCCCGTAGGGACGAAATATTGGTAGCAATCAAACACGCAATATGAAGAAACCCCGTAAGGGGTGAAATATCAGGAAATGCTTTTGTTTTTATAACTCTATCTAAGAAAGATATACGTTTACTTTTTTCTTTTCGATTGTAACAGTTACATGTTCTTGTAAAGTGGTGGAAAGTGAAGTGCCTATAAAATCGGCATTTACCGGAAAACTTTTATGGTCTCTATCTACCAAAACCATGGTATGAATCTTTTTCGAATGTGCTTTGATAAAGGGAAGTAACGCATAAATCATTGTTCTCCCGGTATTCAACACATCATCTACCAATAAAATATTTTTATCTTTAAGAATTAATTTTTCATCGCTAAGAATCAAATTTTTTTCAGAAGGTTCTTTTTTATTCAAACTGATTTTTATGAGGGATAGTTTAAGCTTGCTGATAGCGCTTAACTGTTCGTGAAGCATTTGAGCTACTAGAAATCCGTTGCCGTCAATTCCACCAATGATAAGTTCCTTCTCATTAAAATTGTTTTCGTAAACCTGATAGGCAATCCGTTTTAAGATTTGTTTAACCTGTGTATCGTTTAAAATCTGAGTTTCTTGAACAGCCATTATTTTTGAGGAATAGTGAATGATGTAATCATCGGCAAATTATTATTTTTGACGGGGATTTGCAAAACATAATAAATACTTTGATAAAAGGCTGATTCAGAATTTTTTTCGAATGATTTGCATATATATTAAAAATCCTTACTTTTGCCCTCCAATTTAAAATTAACATGAAAGAGAACATCCACCCTAAAAACTATAGATTAGTTGTATTTAAAGATATGTCGAACGAATATTCATTCATCACACGTTCAGCTGTTGAAACCAAAGAAACTGTAAAGTGGGAAGATGGAAACGAATATCCATTATACAAACTTGAGATCTCCAATAAGTCTCATCCTTTCTTTACCGGTCAGAATATGTTTATAGACACTGCCGGAAGAATCGATAAATTTAAAAAGAGATACGCAAGCAAAAAATAATTATTATTGTACCGTATTTATGAAGCTCTCAATTTTGAGAGCTTTATTTTTTTATATTGGTTATGAATTACATTTTTTTCGACAGTGCCGACCGAATTAATCTGTTGCCTTTTACTTTTACAAGGCCATCATCCGAGATCAGAATCGGGATATTAACGATATCCGAAAAATGGGAGAAATATTTAAAAGCCAAACCATCTTTTCGTACTGAATCATACCTCCAGAAAAAATATCCATTAATTGTTTCATCTGAAAATATACTCATCAACGGAACTGTTTGTCCTGATGAAATAATTGTTGATGAAATTAATAAATTAGCATCCGGACAAGCTTTGGTGAAAGGCGATGTGATGATTGCAGCAAGAATTGGTGAAAATGATTTGGAACATTTTTCAGAACAAAATTTTGCAGGAGAAAAAGTAGAAACAGCTTCCGGAAATATTTTGAAGATTACTTTTCCATTTGATATTTTTTCGAAGAACGGACAAGCAATAGAAAATGATTTTGCATTAATAACTGCCGGTCGATTTTCACAAACAATTTCTACAACCAATCAAGTATTAAATCCTGAAAGAATTTTTATTGAAGAAGGAGCAAAAGTTGAATTTTCTATATTAAACGCATCAACAGGTTCAATTTATATTGGCAAAGATGCTGAGGTGATGGAAGGCTGCAAAATTCGTGGCCCTTTCTCGTTAGGCGAACATGCAGGTTTAAAAATGGATGCAAAGATTTACGGACCTACTACAGTTGGTCCGCATTGCAAGGTTGGCGGAGAAGTGAACAATGCCGTGTTTTTTGCATTCTCAAATAAAGGGCATGATGGTTTTTTAGGAAATGCAGTAATTGGTGAGTGGTGTAATATTGGCGCTGATACAAATAACTCAAACCTAAAAAACACGTATGATGAAGTAAAATTGTGGAGTTATAAAACCGAACGATTTGAAAAAACAGGCCTAACTTTTTGTGGCTTAATGATGGCAGATCATGCTAAATGTGGGATCAATACCATGTTCAATACAGGAACTGTTGTTGGTGTTGGAGCAAATATTTTCGGTTCAGGATTTCCCCGTAATTTCATTCCATCATTTGCATGGGGAGGCGCACAAGGTTTTGATACTTTTACGTTGAACAAATTTTTTAAAACTGCCGAAGCCATGTGCTCACGCAGAAACATTGAATTTACCGAAACCGATAAAGAGATAATAACTGAAGTTTTTAATCAATCGCAGAAATATCGATTCTGGGAAAACAAAAATCTTTAAGGTCACAATTTGTGACCTTAGATATTAAAACCGGAATTCAAAATAAATAACCAATAAATCTTATCTTAATTAACACAAAAATGAGAAAAAAAATAATTGCCGGAAACTGGAAAATGAACAAATCTTTTGATGATGCAATGGCGCTAACATCGGAAGTAGTAAACATGATTAATGACGAATATAAAGGCAGTGCATTAACTGTTCTTATTCCGCCATCATTATATGTAAATTCTGTTAGCCGAATGGTTAAAGGAAATGTGTTTAGCGGAGCACAAAATTGTCATCAGGAAGTTAGCGGAGCCTTTACAGGTGAGATTTCGGCAGCGATGATAAAAAGTTGTGGTGCCGAATATGTAATTATCGGTCATAGCGAACGCAGACAATATTTTGGCGAAACAAATGCTTTGCTTGCAAAAAAAGTTGATGCAGTTTTGGCAAATAATTTAACAGCTATTTATTGCTGTGGCGAAACTTTGGAAGAGCGTGAAGCAAACAAACATTTTGATGTGTTAAAATCACAAATAAGCGAAGGGTTATTTCATTTAACAAATGATCAAATGCAACATGTTGTTGTTGCTTACGAACCGGTTTGGGCAATCGGAACAGGGAAAACAGCAAGCACAGCACAAGCTCAGGAAGTGCATGCCTTTATCAGAAATTTATTGAAAGAAAAATTTGGTGCAGCGGTTTCTGATAATGTTACCATCCAATATGGCGGAAGCGTGAAAGCAGATAATGCTGTTGAATTATTTTCGGCTCCGGATATTGATGGAGCATTGGTTGGTGGAGCAGCCTTACAATCGCGCAGTTTCGTAGATATTGTTAAAGCGATGAAATAAAAATATTGCCACAGATTATAAAAATAATTTTTATAGAAAATCTGTGTAATCTGTGGCTAATTGATAAATAAAAAACATGAAAGAAAAAGAATGTATTGTATGCAATAAATCGCATCACGAAATACCATTAACATCATTTGATTATAAAGATACGCAATTTTGGATCTGCCCTCAGCATATTCCGATTTTAATTCACAATCCTCAGAAACTGGTTGACTTGCTGCCTGGTGCCGAAGGGTTTGAAGCTGCACCACATTAGAATTTTTAAAGAGCCGCTATTTATAGCGGCTCTTTTTTTATAATATTCTTTAGAAATGTATTGGGTGTGAATGGTATTTTAACCTAAAATCCATTTTCATAAATTATTTTTTATCTTGCGCCAAATGAAGAAAATCCTGTTCGTCTTATTTGTTGTAATTTTATCTTCATCAAAAACTTTTGCCCAAAACCCAAATAGCTTTTCGTTTGATGTGGCACAGTTTATTAACGACTTTGGTGATTATATAGATAAGAGCGGGAAAAGCGAAGCAAAAGACGCGATGTCGGAATTTGAAGGGTATTATAATTCCGGAAGGTTTAGCAATACCCAAAAAATTTATATCATAAAAATGAGCAACGAAATGCTCAGCAGAAATTTTTTGATCTCCCCCGATTTCGAAAATTATCTGAAAGCGATGAACGGAATTGTTGCCAGCAGTCAGGTGAGCAAATTTGATAATTGGCATAAAGCACTTTTTAATGCGTTGAATATTTCGAAGGATGCTTTCACAAAATTTTTGATTGTTTCCAGAAATATTTATGGCGATCAGGTTGTGGCAAATGTTGGAAGCATGAAGTGGGTGAGCAATAGTACTGATGTTGATTTACAAACAAAAGGTGAACCGGCTTTCATCTTTAAAAAGCTTGATTTATTTTGTTACACCCCTGGCGATACACTCGAAATTTATAATACTACGGGAAAATATTTTCCTGCAACAAATATCTGGATTGGGAAAGGCGGTAAAAGCGATTGGACGCGTGTTGGAATTGATAGTGCTCATATTTATGCCATCCTTAAATCTTATAAAATTGATTTTCAATCAGGGATGGTTATTGCCGATACAGCCCTTTTTTATAACCCTACTTTATTTTCACAACCTTTAATCGGAAAGCTCACTGATAAGCCAATGGGGCAATCGATGGGCGAGAAATCTCCCTATCCTCAATTCGAATCGTACAAGAAAAATTATAGTGGATTAAATTTTGGAAGAGGAAAATATACCGGTGGTTTTGGAATGAAAGGGGCAACAATTATTTGTAAGGGAACCGATTCGGTGCCCGCACAATTGGTGTTTTATTTTAAGGAAAAGCCGGCATTAAAAATTGCATCTCAAGAACTTGTTGTGCGTGCAAATAAAGTAAGCACTCAAAAAGCATCGGCAACTTTATACCTCGATAAAGATTCGATTTTTCATCCACAACTTGAATTTACTTATCGTTTAAATGATCATAATATCATTCTATACCGAAATGAAGAAGGAATCAGTTTGGCTCCCTTTTTAGATACTTATCACAATGTTGAATTTTATTGTGATGAAGTAAAATGGGATCTGAATAATCCTAAAATTGATATTGATATGATTAACGATAATGCACCCGCGAGGTTTGAATCTATTAATCATTTCAGAGATTACCGATTTGAGCAATTGGGATTTATGTTGGATTATAATCCTTTGCAACGCATCAAATTATATTGCGAGAGAAATAAGATAAACGGATTTTATATCGAGCACTATGCTGCAAATTTTAAAAGCAATAAAAGCGATATAAAAATTCAAATGATCGATTTGCATTCTCGTGGTTTTATTAACTACGATTCGAAAAGAGAATATGTAACCCTTAAATCAAAGTTGAAAGATTATGTGAACGCGCATTATGGCAGAACAGATTATGACGCTATTACTTTTGAATCGATCATAAAAAGATATGCTAATGCAACAATTAGTTTAATTAATAACGACTTACAGATACAAGGAGTTCCGAAGTTTTATTTTAGCGATTCGCAAAATGTTTACATCATTCCCAAAGAGCAAGTTGTTACACTCAAGAAAAATCGCACCATGGATTTTTCAGGAAAACTAAGGGCAGGAAAAGTAGATTTTTATGGCAATGGATTTTCATTTGATTACGTAAAATTTGAAGTGCGTTTGAATAACGTTGACTCTATGAAATTTCTTTACAAAGATGAAAAAACAGGAAATAATCTTCCTGTAAAAAGTGCTTTGAATAATATTTATGGAACACTCGCAATCGATCATGCCTTTAATAAAAGCGGACGAAAACATTTTCCCGGTTATCCGGTATTTAAATCCGATGTGGGATCAAAAGTTTTTTATGATAAACAATCTACACAACTCGGAACCTACCAGCACGACAGATTTTATTTTGACGTAGATCCTTTTACCATGGATAGTTTGAATGATTTGGATTTGGAGCACATGGCATTAAGCGGAACACTTATTTCAGGTGGAATTATTCCTGATCTCAAACATTTTATTTCGCTTCAATCCGACAAATCTTTAGGATTTAAACTTGCATCTCCTGAACCCGGTTACCCAATGTATGGAGGAAAAGGAAGAGGATTTGTTGATCTTTCATTAAGTGATGAAGGTTTTTTTGGCAACGGAAATCTAAAATATATTTCCTCAACTTCTGTTTCCAATCAATTTATATTTTTGCTCGATTCGATGAATGCGCAGTGTAATACATTCGACAATTTACGCACGTCAATTTATCCAACTGTTAAAGGTGTAAATGTATACGAACATTGGCTTCCTTATGCCGATACGATGTTTGTTTCAAGAACACAGGAATACATTTCATTTTCTGACAATCGTTCAACGCTGGATGGTACGCTTATTTTAACGCCAACCGATTTGCGTGCACGTGGGATTACAAATGTGGAAGAATCGCAATTACTATCCGAAGATTTTTGGCTTCAACCGGATAATATTTTATCCGAAAATTGTACATTCAGAATTCGCTCTCTTCAAGATTCTTCAAGATTTTCTTTCAACTCAGCTTCTGTAAAAGCTAACGTGAATTTGCAGGATAGGATCGGCAATTTTGTATTCAATTCTGGAGGCCTAAATTCTAACTTTACCTTTAATCAATATGCAGGTTCGTTCGAACAATTTATTTGGTATATGGATCATAAAAAAGTGGATTTCAGAAGTTATATGATTAACAGCGAAGCTGCTTCTTATCTGGTATCTACACGTTCAGGACAAGATTCACTGAAATTTACAACAGGCATTTCTACACTCGATTTACACGACTTTACACTCTATTCAAAAAAGGTTCCTTTTATACGTGTGGGTGATGCAAAAGTTTTTGCCGACAGTCAGCAAGTTACCATTAAACAAGATGCTGATATGCAAATTTTATATCGTGCAAATATTACAGCTGATACCATCACAAAATATCACAATATTGAAAACGCTTCAGTAAAAATATTAGGAAGGTTTAATTTGGATGGAAAAGGAGATTACGAATATGTCGACAGAAAGAAAAACAAACAGAAATTTTTCTTGAGCGAAATAAATATCAATCCAGCTCATCAACTTGTTGCTAAATCAATTATTCCTGATTCGATTCATTTTTATGTTGGTCCGCATATCTTCTTTAAAGGAAATGCATTGCTGAAAAGTATTGTTAAAAATCTCGAATATGACGGATATTTCCTAGCTGAAAATAAATTGCCAATGCCGAAAACAGATTGGTTCAGAAACTCAGCTGTTGTAAATCCCGATTCGGTTTATATCAATGTGCAGGAATCGTTAGTTAATCAAAACCGACAAACACTTTCTGTTGGAATGAATATTTCTATTGATTCAACACATGCCTATCCAAGTTTCTTTTCACGTAAGCGAAGCGCCTCCGATCACGAGTTGATTAAAGTACAGGGAACATTATTTTATGACGAAAAAACTAACGTCTTTAAAATGGGCTCATACAGTAAGATTTTTAAACAAGCACCAAAAGGAAATTTAATGGAGTTTAATGAAGCTAAGAAAAATTTCTATACCGAAGGTCGCTATAAAATTGGATTTGAAGGCAGCAAATTTGAGATATCAGCAGCCGGTAATGCAAGTTACAGTTACCTCGATACTTCATTTAATATGAAGCTTGTGATGTTGCTTAATTTTCCTTTCCCACAAAACGCTATTCGTGCAATGTATGATTCGCTCACCGATCAATCACTTACAGCAAACCAACCTGAGTTCGATCCGGTGTTTTTAACCAAAGCATTATCGGAAGTGGTGGAAGAAAGAAATATCAAAAAAATAAAAGAAGAAATTGAAGATAATAATTCCATCAGGTTAATAAATGATTTGGAGAAAACGATCTTTATTTCAGATATGAATGTGAAATGGAATCAAATAACCAGATCATTGGTATCTGTTGGTGATATTGGTATAAACTCGTTTGATAAATATAAATTTGAACGTAAGATCAGAGGAAAAATGGAGCTTGTAAAACGAAGGAGTGGGGATGATTTTACTTTATACTTGCAATCGCCACAAGGCAGCTGGTATTTCTTTAAATATCAAAAAGGAATCATGTATGTGATTGGCTCCGATTTGGCATTTAATAAAATTTTAAAAGATCAAATTGACAAAGTTTCAAAGGATGAATACAAACTTCGATTAGCAAATATTTCAGCACGAAATCAGTTTGTAAAAGCCATGAAAAATAAATAAACCACAGATGATAATAATTATTTTAACGAGTGTTTTAGCATATCTTTTAGGATCGATTCCTTCGGCAGTTTGGTATGGAAAAATTTTTCATAAAATTGATGTACGCCAACATGGAAGCGGAAATGCAGGTGCAACAAACACGTTAAGGATACTTGGAAATAAAGCGGGATTTATTGTATTCTTTCTTGATTTTTTAAAAGGATTTATTGCAACAAAACTTCCGGCTCTAACTTTTTTAAAAGACACCAATGATGTAAGCGAGCTTTTTAATTATCAGATATTATTTGGTGTGCTTGCAGTTGTTGGACACGTATTTCCGGTGTTTGCAGGCTTCAAAGGAGGAAAGGGTGTAGCGGTATTATTTGCTGTATTATTTGCTATGGATATTAGGGTAGCATTAATCTGTTTGGCAGTTTTTATTTTGTTGGTTTGGATAACTAGATATATTTCTGTTGGAAGTATGGCCGGAGCTTTAACCAGCCCAATTGCTGTTGGATATTTTTATGGGTTGGATCAATTTGGTTTTCTTGCGTTTTGTAGTGTAATAGCAATTGCAGTAGTATATTTACACCGTCCAAATATCAAACGTTTATTGGCAGGAAATGAAAACAGATTTAGTTTTAAATCGAAAACAAAATAGGTAATCTTCAAATTTAAAAAAGATACATATGTCAAAAGAAATTAGAAAAGTTGAGGAAGAAGTTGTTACTCTTGATGAAACAACTTCTGGCTTAAATCTCATTATTTTTAATGATGATGTGAATACGTTCGATCATGTGATTGAATGCTTGGTAAGAATTTGTAATCACGATGCTATTCAGGCAGAACAATCAGCAACAATCATTCATTATAAAGGAAAATCAGTGGTAAAATCAGGAACGCATGACGAATTAGCTGCAATGTGCCAGGCGTTATGTGATGAAGGATTGAGCGCTGTGATAGGTGAATAACAAATTTGATGATGTGCAAATTTGATGATGTGCAGATGAAGAAAAATATATAAATCTAAATAACAAATCAACCATAACTAATTTAACTAAAACTAATAACCAACAACTTTTTTAATAACTTAATAACCAATAACTCAATAACAAATAACTAAATATGTTAAATAAATTAGTGGCAAATGCCAAAGAAGCGGTAAAAGATATTCAGGATGGAGCTACGATCATGCTAGGTGGTTTCGGACTATGCGGGATTCCGGAAAATTGTATCAATGCATTGGTGAAAACAGGAGTAAAAAATTTAACATGCATTTCAAATAATGCTGGTGTGGATGATTTTGGAATTGGCTTGTTATTAAATACCCGACAGGTAAAAAAAATGGTGTCAAGTTATGTTGGCGAAAATGCAGAATTTGAACGTCAGTTATTAAGTGGCGAATTGGAAGTGGAACTTATTCCTCAAGGAACTTTAGCTACAAGATGTTTGGCTTCAGGTTATGGAATGCCTGCAATATTTACACCTGCAGGTGTTGGAACTGAAGTTGCTGATGGAAAAGAGATCAGAGAATTTAACGGCAAACAATATTTATTGGAATATGCTTTTGATTCAGATTATGCAATTGTTAAAGCATGGAAAGGTGATACGCATGGCAACTTAATTTTTAGAGAAACTGCCCGTAATTTTAATCCGATGATGGCGATGGCAGGAAAAATTACCATTGCCGAAGTGGAAGAATTAGTGCCTGCCGGAGAGCTTGATCCGGATCAAATTCACACACCCGGAATTTTCGTAAACAGAATTTTCCAAGGAGTTGATTATGAAAAAAGAATTGAACAAGTTACAACTCGGTTGAAAAATTAATTAACTGATTTGATGATGAGATAATTTGATAATGGAATTTAGCCTTATGAGAAAATTTG
>Ga0194047_10000757_pt1 | contig 20744 bp, 20 predicted proteins | sample JunL225m_MetaG_2_FD_160070 | JGI IMG/M metagenome (GOLD analysis project Ga0194047, IMG submission 160070) | Anoxic zone freshwater microbial communities from boreal shield lake in IISD Experimental Lakes Area, Ontario, Canada - Jun2016-L221-5m | ecosystem: Environmental > Aquatic > Freshwater... | reverse complement strand
AGGCAAACCTTGGTGAATTTTCAATTGACGTTCCAGCCAGTGCTGGCAGCTCAGTAACAGTTGGTATCCGCCCAGAAGGTTTTGTACCTGCAACTTCCGGTGGCTTCAAGGTTGTTGTTGAAGTTGTTGAAGAACTTGGTGCTGATGCCTTCGTTTATGGCAAGCCAGCTGATTCATCTATCAAGTTCGCACATGAAACTGATGAGGGCGCCCAAGTAATTGTTCGTTGGGATCCAAAGAATCCACCAAAGCCAGGCGAGACAATATCTGTGAGCGCAATTCAAAATGCAATTCACTTGTTTGATTCAGCATCTGGACTACGTATCAATAAGGGTTAATCTAAAAGTAAAAAGCCCCGGATCGGATTCGATTCGGGGCTTTTTTATGAACTTTTTTACTTAAGCGCAACCTTTAGGTTCTCATCAATTGCGGCTAAGAAATCTTGGGTATTTAGCCACGGACTATCTTTTGAGATCAGAATTGCAAGATCTTTTGTCATCTTTCCACTCTCAACAGTTGAAACACAGACCTTTTCAAGTGTGGTTGCGAACTCGGCCAACTTTGGATTGTTATCCAACTTTGCTCGGTGCGCCAGCCCTTGGGTCCACGCGAAGATAGAAGCAATTGGATTTGTTGATGTTTGGCGACCCTGTTGGTGTTCGCGGAAGTGTCTTGTAACAGTTCCGTGCGCCGCCTCGGATTCAACGGTGCGACCATCTGGTGACATCAAGACAGATGTCATCAAACCAAGTGAGCCATAACCTTGCGCAACAGTGTCAGACTGAACATCGCCGTCATAGTTCTTGCAGGCCCAGACATAGCCGCCTTCCCAACGAAGTGCAGTTGCAACCATGTCATCAATTAAGCGGTGCTCATAGGCAATTCCAGCAGCAGTAAATTTATCTTTGAACTCTGCTTGATAAACCTCTTCAAAGAGATCTTTAAATCGGCCGTCGTAAGCCTTCAAGATAGTATTTTTAGTTGAGAGGAATACTGGGTAATTACGATTTAGTCCGTAATTCATCGAAGCTCTTGCAAAATCGCGAATTGATTCATCAAGGTTATACATACCCATGGCAACGCCTGATGATGGAAAATCAAAGACGTTAAATTCCATTGGCTTGGAACCATCTTGAGGTGTGAATGTCATGGTTAATTTTCCAGCGCTTGGAACGCGGAAATCAGTTGCCTTGTATTGGTCACCAAAAGCATGACGACCAATAACTATTGGCTTGGTCCAGTGTGGAACCAACCTAGGTACATTTGAAATAATGATTGGCTCACGGAAAATCACGCCGCCCAAGATATTTCTAATAGTTCCATTTGGAGATTTCCACATCTGCTTTAGCTTAAATTCTTCTACTCGAGCTTCATCTGGCGTGATGGTCGCGCATTTAACTCCAACGCCGTGTTTTTGAATCGCGTGTGCCGAATCGATTGTTACCTGATCATTAGTCGCATCACGGTGCTCCATGCCAAGGTCGTAATAGTCGAGATTTACATCTAGGTAAGGAAGGATCAATTTCTCTTTGATAAATTGCCAGATAATTCTGGTCATCTCATCGCCGTCTAGTTCTACAACCGTTCCTTCAACTTTTATCTTGGACACATTTGACATATTTAGTTTCGCCGCCCTCTTATAGTTTTATTAAATAGATTCTTATAAATCTTTAACATCTGCTTGTTTTGCACGAACTGCTTCGGCTGCGTTCTTTAAATCAGCGATCTCTGATTCTGTTAGCGCACTTTCAACTACCTTGCGGATACCAACTTTGCCAATCTCGGCTTCAACACCAAGGTAAACGCCAGAGATGCCATATTCGCCATCGACCCAAGCACACACAGGCATGACTGCGCCAGAATCTTCTTTAACGGCTTTCGCCATTCTGGCAGCGGCTGCAGATGGTGCGTAGTAAGCCGATCCAGTTTTGAGCAGCGCCACAATTTGCGCCCCACCATTGCGAGTCATATCTACAAGTTGATCAATCTTTTCCTGATCAAGTAACTCACTTAAAGGTTTGCCGTTAACTGTGCAACGACTTGGTACCGGAACCATAGTTTCGCCATGTGAACCGAGAGTCAAAGTTTTGACACTTGAAACCGGAACTTTGAGTTCCTCTGCCACGAAATCTGTAAAGCGAGCGGTATCAAGCATTCCAGCCTGGCCCATGACGCGGTTTTTAGGAAAGTTACTTGCTATCTGCGTTAAAGCAGTCATTTCATCAAGTGGGTTCGAAACAACAATTATCACGGCATTTGGCGAGTGCTTAGCAATATTCTCGGCAACACCGCGAACAATCCCAGCATTAATACCAATTAAATCCATACGACTCATGCCTGGTTTGCGAGGAAGTCCAGCAGTAATAACTACAACTTCAGAATTAGCAGTAGCTTCGTAACCAGCGCCGTCGGCTGTGGTGGTTGCACCAACTATTTTTGTTTCAAATCCTTCAATTGAGCGAGATTGATTCATATCAAGAGCGATGCCCTCAGGTTTTCCCTCAAGGATGTCGGTAAGAACAACGGTTTCAAAAATGTCATACTCGGCAAGGCGAAGGGCGGTTGTTGAACCATAAAAACCGGCACCTACTACGGTAACTTTCCCTGATCTGCTCATCTCTTCTTCTCTCTATTGGCGACCGAAATTCAGCGGTTATTCAATGGCCTAAGTTTAAGTGATTTTTGCGCACTGAAAGATTACTTCGCATGTGGCAATGTGAGCGCCACCACAAAAAGTAGAAGCGCGACTGCCATGGGGAGAATAAATTCGATCTTCCTACGCTTATTTGAACGGGTGAATTGATTTGAGGTAAAAGTGCCAGCACCTATTGCTATCAATATCGCAGCAGAGCGCACCGCACCTGCGATTCCAAGCACTAGCCCAAGAACGACCAAGGCATACGAGACGGCGCGAATCTGGTTGAAGTATTTCCTTAAATTTATCATCGAGACTATTTTGATTGTGCCATCTCAACGACATTTGTTAACAACATTGCACGTGTCATTGGTCCAACACCACCAGGCATTGGCGCCACATACGATGCAATATTCAAGACATCTGGATGAACATCGCCCAGTAATCCGGCATCCGTTCTGGTTATCCCAACATCTAGTACAACAGCGCCAGGCTTAATCATGGCCGCAGTTAAAAAATGCGCGCTGCCAATAGCTGCAACAATTATGTCAGCACGCTTTGTATGAAGCGTGAGTTCCTTCGTTCCGGTATGAGTAATTGTTACCGTTGCATCATCGCCCTTACGCGAGAGAAGCAATGCAAGTGGCCGGCCAACTGTTATCCCGCGCCCCATTACCAATACTTCAGAACCCTTAGTAGATATCTTGTAACGATGCAGAAGTTCAAGAATGGCTCTTGGTGTACATGGAAGTGGTGCGGGTTCGCCTAAAACTAATTTGCCTAAATTAAGTGGATGAAGTCCATCCGCATCTTTTTTAGGATCAATTGCCTCAAGGATGCGATTGGCATTTATTGCCTTAGGGAGCGGCAATTGCACGATGTATCCCGTACATTCATTGCTGTTATTTAAATCTTTAATTGCGGCAAGTACATCTGCCTCCTTGGCACTGCCGGGAAGGTCGACCCGAATTGAATTAATTCCAACATCGGCGCAGTCTTTGTGTTTGCCACCGACATAAGAATGTGAACCTGGATCATCACCAACTAAAACAGTTCCGAGCCCAGGTTTTTTAGATAATTTAGAAACGATTTGGCGTAATTCATCTTTGATAGTCGCGGCAGTCGCTTTACCATCCAAAATTATTGCGCTCATGCGGCAATACTATCTAAAACTATCTAAAACAAAGCTAACGGAAATTAAGCGTGTGAGAAGTGCCGAACGCCAGTGAAGAACAAGGCAACGTTCGCCTGGGCAGCCGCTGCTATCACCTCTTCATCTCGCACACTTCCTCCTGGCGACACAACAGCTTTAACTCCAGCTGCCAATAAAATTTCGAGTCCATCAGCGAATGGGAAGAAGGCATCACTTGCGGCAACACTTCCAACCGAGCGATCACCTGCTCTGGCAACTGCAAGTTTTGCGCTATCTACTCTATTAACTTGACCCATTCCAACACCGACCGAAGCTCCAGCCGATGCTAACAAAATTGCGTTGCTCTTTACCGAGCGGACACTTCGCCAAGCAAATTCCAAATCGCGAATTATTGCCGCATCAACCTTGGGACCGCAAACCTGTTTCCAATTTGCAGCGCTATCACCTGGTGCATCAATTAGATCTGAATTCTGAATAAGCACGCCACCTGAAATCGGACGCAACTCTTCTTGGGAAATTTCAAAACCGGCAATCTCCAAAATTCGTATTGAAGGTTTCTTTGAAAGTAATTCAATAGCTCCAGCTTCATAGCCCGGCGCGACGACAACTTCAGTAAAAATTTCGGAGATTTGCTCCGCCATTTTTAGGGTGACATTTCGATTTGCGGCAATTACCCCGCCAAACGCTGATACTGGATCGCAGGCATGAGCGGCTAGGTGGGCATCGGAAATTTCATCAGCTATTGCGATCCCACAAGGATTTGCGTGTTTGATTATTGCAACACAGGGTTGCGCATGGTCATAAGCGGCGCGCAGCGCGGAATCGGCATCTGTGTAGTTATTAAAAGACATCTCTTTGCCATGGTGCTGTTTGGCGCTTGTAATTCCGACGTTAGAACCAATTTTATTAGTAAATACGGCAGCGCTCTGATGCGGATTTTCGCCGTAACGTAAATCAGCCAGTTTCTCCCAAACTGCTACTCGCCAATCATTTTGATCTAACTCTCCGGCTAGCCAAGTTGCAATCGCTGCGTCGTATTCTGCGGTCTTCCTAAAGGTATGCATTGCTAATTCTCGGCGCTGTGCCAAGGTAAATCCACCCGCAGCAATCGCGGTAGTCAGAGCGGGATACTGTGATGGATCTGAAATTACTGCTACTGAGTTGTGATTCTTTGCAGCTCCACGCAACATACTTGGGCCACCAATATCAATCTGTTCAATGCATTCTTCGAATTTTGCCCCTGATGCAATTGTCTGCGTGAATGGATATAAATTAATAACTATCAAATCAAATGGTGCAATATCTTGGCTAGCAAGCTCTTGTAGATGGCTTGGATTAGATTGATCTGCAAGTATTCCGCCGTGAATTCTGGGATGAAGAGTTTTTACTCGCCCACCCAACATTTCTGGAAAGCCGGTGTAGCTTTCAACCGGAACTACTGGAACTCCAACATCTTTGAGAACTTTCGCGGTAGAACCGGTGGAGAGAATTTCAACTCCAGCTGCACTTAACGACTTACCAAGTTCTACTAAGCCAGTTTTGTCGTACACACTTAAAATCGCCCTGGTGATTGGTTTACGATCTATCATTTTTGACCATCAATTCCAGTCGCTATAAATTTCGCTAACGTCTCGACAATGAGCTCGCGTTCCACAATCTTAATGCGTTCATGCAATGAAGAAGCATCATCGCTGGCTAATACTTGCACGTGCGCCGATGTGATGACTTTGCCCGTATCCACGCCCTCATCAACCCAGTGCACAGTTGCGCCAGTTGTTTGTACGCCAGCTGCGATCGCATCCCGAACGGCATGTGCGCCAGGGAAATTTGGGAGTAAAGCGGGATGAGTATTTATAGTGGCAAATCTATTAACAAACTTCGCGCTCAGAATTCGCATGAACCCCACGCTCACCACTAAATCTGGATTTAAGCGTTCAACCAAAGTGAATAGTTGGGCGTCCCAAGTATCGCGATCGCCTTCCACTGGAAGGTATGTAGTTGGAATTCCAGCAAGTTCTGCTCGAGCGAGTACTTGCGATGGCTTATCAGAAATTACTTGTAAAATTTCTAACGCTAAATCTGCGTCAAAAATCGCTTGTGCTAGCGAACCACTTCCAGATGCCAGAATAACGATACGCATCTTAAATATTCTGCCGTTTTCTACCAAGAGATTTTACTAGCGCTGGTAGATAGAGCGCGAAGAGCGCGGTAAGAATTTCTGCCCCAAGAAATATGCCGGGCAGGCTCCACCACGAGATACCAACGGGGTTCATATCTTTTGTTATTAACTCTCCGCCAGCCAAGAAAGCGATTCCGGCTAAAAGTAGCGCCATTGGCAATACTTGCGAAAGCAAGTTTTTGGTATTTGCAAGAAGAGTTAAAGTATTTGAAAAAGATTTTCGCTGATGCAGGAATATGAGAACTAGAAGAAATGCCACAGAAATAATTATCAGTGGGTGCTTACCTGTTGGAAGCGCACTTAGTACTGGAATAGCGGGAAGCGCAGTGAGATGAAAATTAACTGGGCTAATTTGAGTAGCGGCTCCAATTGAGAATCCAATCCCAAATAGGTAACTGAGTGTGGCAAGGGCGATATTTGGGAGATACAGAAGTTGGATCGCTAAAAATAGAATCCCGCCGACCCATCCCGGTTGAATCACTATCGCTAAGTCGTGCATCACTTTAAAGTGAGTAGCCATTGATAGCGCATCAATAACCAGTGCTACACCTAGGAGAATTCCAAATAACTGAAATATGAATTTTGAGTTTACGAAAAATGGCAGGGACATTTCAGCTGTTGCAATTAGTGCTAACAATCCGGCATAAATCGGGGCCAAATATAGGACTGGTTTAATGCTTGAACTTTGTGAAAGGCCCGCAGCTGCCGTAGCAAAAAGAACGTACCAAAGAATTACGAATGATCTGGCTGCGCGAATATTTCCAAGGAAACTAGCGCTGCGCTTAAATCCACTTCTGATTGCCAAAAAAGGAAAGATTGCCGCAGCAAGTGGTAAATATGTAAGAGCGCCGCTAGTTGATGTAGCTGCGAGTGAGAGATGAAATGGAACGAGATGGGCTGCAAGCCAAAGCCAAAGTGCGGCGCGAATTGGATCAGAGGTATTTCCGGTGGCACTTCCAGCCGTAGCCCAAGTGACTAGCGAGATAAATCCAATTGGGAAAAGTGTAAGCACCACACTGCGCATCGCCTGTTGAAAAGTTATCAGCAGGATGCGACCGAGCATTTTTTGCTCCGAACTATTTATGGTTGCTTAGGATGGCCCGCATTAGAGCTGCGGTTTCACTTGGTGTCTTGCCAACTTTTACCCCAACAGCCTCAAGTGCTTCTTGCTTAGCAGCAGCTGTGCCTGAAGATCCAGAAACAATCGCACCAGCATGGCCCATAGTTTTTCCTTCAGGAGCCGTGAATCCTGCAACGTAACCGACGACTGGCTTTGTCACATATTCTGCAATAAATGCCGCAGCACGCTCTTCCGCATCGCCACCGATTTCACCAATCATTACGATCGCGTCAGTATCTGGATCATCTTGGAATGCCCGCAAGCAATCGATGTGTGTGGTTCCAATAATTGGATCGCCACCAATTCCTACCGCAGTGCTAAATCCAAAATCACGAAGTTCGTACATCATTTGATAAGTCAGGGTTCCAGATTTTGAAACAAGGCCGATACGTCCGGGGCCAGTGATGTCAGATGGAATAATTCCTAAGTTACTTTTTCCGGGAGAGATTAAGCCCGGACAGTTTGGTCCAAGAAGACGCGTAGTTCCGCTCGCAACTGCATAGGCATAGAAAGCCGCAGTGTCGTGAACTGGAATTCCTTCAGTAATTACAACAACTAATGGCAGTTTGGCATCAATCGCATCAATAACAGCAGCCTTAGCAAACTTAGGCGGTACAAAAACAACGGATGCGTTTGCACCTGTTGCAGCAACCGCTTCGGCCACTGTGTTAAACACTGGAAGTGTCACGCCTTCTATTTCAACGCTCTGGCCGCCTTTGCCGGGTGTAACTCCACCGACAACTTTTGTTCCAGATTTGAGCATACGTCCGGTGTGTTTAGTTCCTTCCGAACCAGTCATTCCTTGAACTAATACCTTGGTATTTTCATTTACAAAAATTGCCATTATTTTGCCGCCAATTCTGCGGCGCGCGCTGCAGCGCCATCCATTGTGTCGAGTTGTTGAATAAGTGGGTGCGCTGCTTCGTTCAATATCCGGCGCCCCTCTAAAACGTTATTTCCATCAAGTCTTACGACAATTGGTTTGGTTGCCTTTGCGCCGAGTATTTCAAGTGCTTGCACGATGCCATTCGCAACTGCATCACATGCAGTTATGCCACCAAATACATTTACAAAGACGCTCTTAACATCGCTGTCGCCTAAGATAATTGAAAGTCCGTCAGCCATAATTTGTGCTGAAGCTCCCCCACCAATATCTAGGAAGTTCGCCGGCTTAACGCCAAATTTTTCGCCAGCATAAGCAACAACATCTAGGGTGCTCATAACAAGTCCAGCACCGTTGCCAATAATTCCTACCTGGCCATCGAGCTTTACATAGTTCAAGTTCTTCGCCTTAGCAGCGGCCTCTAATGGGTTTGCTGCGTCATGATCGACAAGTGATTCGTGGTTCGGATGGCGAAAGCCCGCATTTTCATCCAGAGTGACTTTGCCATCGAGTGCAACAACTTTGCCATCACTTGTTTTTACAAGCGGATTTATCTCCATGAGAGTTGCATCCTCTGCAACAAATGCAGCCCACAACTTCAGAAGAACATCTACAACCTGATCTACTACATCTGCTGGGAATTGACCGGCAAGGACAATCTCGCGAGCCTTCTCTTTTGAGATTCCAACATTTGGATCGATGCCGACTCTTGCTAATTTTTCTGGAGAATTATGTGCAACATCCTCAATCTCCATACCACCGGCTACTGAAGCCATGACTAAGAAATTTCTATTTGCGCGATCCAAGAGAATTGCTAAGTAATACTCACTCTCGATTGGTGCTGCTTGCGCAATCATCACTTTATGTACGGTGTGACCTTTAATATCCATTCCAAGGATTGCAGCAGCTTTTTCGCGTGCATCACTTGGTGACTCTGCCAGTTTTACACCGCCGGCTTTGCCGCGGCCGCCAACTTTTACCTGCGCCTTAACAACAACTCGGCCGCCCATTTTTGCAGCTGCGGACTCGGCTTCATCCGGCGTGAAGGCAACAGCGCCACCTAAAACTGGGATTGCATGTGCCTCAAAGAGATCTCGAGCTTGGTACTCAAAGAGATCCATTAATTACTCCTATCGATGGCGAACATCGCAAATCTTAGTGGTTATTTAGAGCTTCTCTACCGGCGCATACCGCAGTAGTAATCGCTTCTCACCTAGTGAGCCAAAATTAATGGTTGCTTCGGCGCGATCACCAGTTCCCACAACGCCAACCACTGTTCCCAATCCAAATGTGTCATGAGACACACGATCGCCAACTTCAAGAACCATTGTGGTTGAACTCTTTCGACCAGTAGCACGTGGGGCTGGAGTGAAGTGAGATGTTTTCAAGATACTGCTTCGTGATGGTGCCGGAGCATGTTCATTCCACTCAATTAATTCTTCTGGAATTTCAGAGATAAATCGTGATTGTGGATTGTAGGAAGGTGAACCCCATGCACTTCGATACTCAGCTCTAGAAATATAAAGACGCAACCTGGCACGTGTTAAGCCAACGTAAGCAAGTCTGCGCTCTTCTTCAATCTCTTCCTTATCTCCCAGCGTTCTAGAGTGCGGAAATATTCCTTCTTCCATCCCAGTTAAGAAAACAGTTGGGAACTCCAAACCTTTTGCCGTATGCAAAGTCATCAGTGTTACTACTCCGCCATGATCTTCGCCATCTGGAATTTGGTCAGAGTCTGCGACAAGTGAAACATTTTCTAGGAATCCTAAAAGTGAAATCTCTTCACCCTCTTCAACTTCACCTTCTTCATATTCAACGGCAACTGAAACCAATTCTTGTAAATTTTCGATCCGGCTCTCATCTTGCAGATCATCACTCTTCTCGAGTTCGGAAAGTAGACCGGACTGTTCAAGAACCGCAGCTGCGATTACTGATGGCCGAGTCTTGGCTTCTACTAGGAATTGCAGCGAAGTTATAAGATGCGTGAATTCATTGATAGCGGCAACCGATCGGTTGGGAATGTCTGCGATATCAGAAACGGAATTTAGTGCGTTCCAGAACGATAATCCGGTTGCCCGCGAATGAGTATCGACGGCATCAAGTGCACGATCTCCGATTCCCCGCTTGGGCGTATTAATAATTCGGCGAAGTGATACTTCATCTTGCGGATTTACCAGGACACGTAGGTAGGCGAGAAAGTCTTTTACTTCTTTTCGTTCATAAAACCGAACTCCCCCAACAACTTTGTAAGGAATTGCTGATCTTAAAAAGGACTCTTCAAATACGCGAGATTGGGCATTGGTTCGATAAAAGATGGCAGTGTCACCAGGATTAGATATCGATTCGCTGCGCAATTTATTGATCTCTTGCACGATGTAATCTGCTTCATCATGTTCACTCTCTGCCACATAACCTTTAATGGGATTTCCGGCGCCAGCTTCGGACCAGAGGTTCTTAGCCTTGCGCCCTTCGTTATTTGAAATTACTGCATTCGCTGCACTTAAAATATTTTGGGTCGACCGATAATTCTGCTCGAGTAAAATTGTTTGTGCACTGGGGTAATCTGCTTCGAACTGGAGAATATTTCTAATGTTCGCACCACGAAATGCGTAGATTGATTGATCCGCATCACCAACGACACAAAGCTCGGCAGGTGGTAAACCATCCCCGAGCGTCCCAACCAATTCCTTAATTAAAATGTATTGGGCATGGTTTGTGTCTTGGTACTCATCAACCAAAACATGGCGAAATCTGGAACGGTAGCGATTCTTACTTTCGGGGAATCTTTGTAGCACCTCAACCGTGCGTCCGATCAAATCATCGAAATCCATCGCGTTAGCCGCAGCGAGACGCTTTTGGTAATGCGTAAAAACCTCTGAAACTATTTCACTGAATTGGGTATCAGTTGTTTGTATGTAATCGGCTGGCCCTTGTAGTTCATTCTTTGCTTGGGAAATTAATCCAGCAACGGCCCGAGGTGCATAACGTTTGGGATCTAAATTCATATCTCTCATAATTAGCGTTATGAGGCGAAGGCTGTCACTTGAATCATAAATTGTGAACGAATTGGAGTAGCCCAACTTCTCAGCTTCTTGGCGCAGAATTCGCACGCAGGCCGAGTGAAATGTGGAAACCCACATCTGGCGAGCGCGATCTCCAACGAGTTCTGCCACGCGTTCTTTCATTTCTGCTGCAGCTTTATTTGTAAAGGTAATTGCTAGAACTTCATATGGTGCGACGCGACGTTCACCGAGTAAATAAGCGATTCGCCTGGTGAGAACTCGAGTTTTTCCGGACCCAGCACCTGCGACGACCAATAAGGGTGCGCCAGCATGTGTGACAGCCGCCTGCTGCTGTGGGTTAAGTCCCTCAATTAATGACACGAGGTGGAGTGTAACTACCTAAAGTTCTGCCAAAATGTCCCACATGAGCCCAATCCCAGATTCCGAAGTTGAACGCGTCCTAGTCGTAACTGCCCACCCAGATGATCTGGATTTTGGCGCTGGCGGCACCATTGCAAGCTGGACTGCTAACGGGATCGAAGTTTCCTACTGCATCGCAACAAATGGTGATCAGGGTGGCGAAGATCCAAGCGTTCCACGTGAAGAGATGCCCAAGATTCGACAACGTGAACAACGTGATGCTGGAGCCGCACTTGGCGTTACAAATATAACCTATTTAAATCATCGCGATGGTTGGCTCGTTCCAACAATTGAATTACGTAAAGAGATTGTCCGAGAAATTCGCAAGGTAAAGCCGCAGCGACTAGTGGTTCAAAGTCCAGAACGAAACTGGGACCGGTTATTTGCAAGCCATCCAGATCATATGGCGGCAGGTGAGGCGGCGATTCAGGCGGTGTATCCCGATGCACGAAACGCATTTGCATTTGAAGATCTATTAAAAGTTGAAGGTTTAGAACCTTGGCGCGTCCTTGAAGTCTGGGTTATGTCACATAATTCACCAGATCATTTTGTTGATATTACCGAGACCTTTGATGCAAAAATAAAAGCGCTACATTCACATGTAAGTCAGACGGCGCACAACACCGAGATGCCTAAGATGGTTCGCGAGTGGGGCGAGCGAAATGCCACGCTCTTTAATTTGCCTGCTGGTCGAATCGCTGAAGCATTTAGAATAGTTAATACTGCTTAACGGGCAACCGCTCTCTCAATAGCGAAAGTTTGATTCGGTCCACCATCGCCATCACCATTTGAGTTATTTGATCCTTGGGCTGCAACAGCTTTGAGGATTTCAAGTCCCTTGGTTACATGGCCCCAAATTGTGTAATTTGAACCAAGAACAGAGTTGTCGGCGTAGAGAAAGAAGAACTGACTACCACTTGTATTTGGTCCAGAGTTTGCCATCGCAACAGTTCCGGCTGGATACGCATTAGGACCTGCAACTGGCAAATTCTCATCGGGTACTTGCCACTTTGGACCGCCACGACCTGATGCGGTCGGATCGCCACACTGAATAACATAAATACCTTTTGTAGTTAAACGATGGCAAAGGGTCTGATCAAAGAAACCATTGTTAGCAAGATAAGCCATAGAGAGAACGGTTAGTGGCGCCTTTACGCCATCAGCCGCAATAACGATCTGCCCACAATTTGTGTTGAAGGTAAAGACTTTATTCTTGAATGGCTTCTTGATCTTTGGGATTGCAAGATCCTTTGCTTGATGACCAACGGCATAGGTGCCTTTGCAAGCCACTGGGTCTGACTTTGTTGCAGCATGTGGTGCGGGAGTATTGGTGTCAGCAATTACCGGCGCAACAAAAATAAGCGAGGTTGCTATTGCTAATACAAATGCCTTAACTTTCATTTCTTACTCCCACTCAATAGTTCCTGGTGGCTTAGATGTGATATCTAAAACTACCCGATTTACTTCTCGAACTTCATTAGTTATCCGTGTCGAAATCTTCTCCAACACATCATAAGGAATGCGGCTCCAATCAGCAGTCATAGCATCCTCAGATGAGACGGGCCTGAGAACTATTGGGTGGCCATAAGTTCGACCATCGCCTTGGACGCCAACACTGCGTACGTCAGCGAGCAGGACCACTGGACACTGCCAAATCACGCGATCAAGTTGGGCTAAGCGCAACTCTTCGCGCGCAATTAAATCCGCACTTCGTAAAATTCTAAGGTTATTCTCAGTGACTTCGCCAACGATTCGAATTGCTAAACCAGGTCCAGGGAAGGGTTGTCGCCAAATTATTTCTTCGGGTAACCCAAGTGATAAACCCGCGAACCGAACTTCATCCTTAAAAAGAGTGCGCAATGGTTCAACTAGTGTGAATTTCAAATCATCAGGTAAGCCGCCAACATTGTGGTGGGACTTAATGTTTGCAGTTCCGGTTCCGCCACCTGATTCAACTACATCTGGGTAGAGAGTTCCTTGAACAAGAAAATCAATTGGCTCATCAGCTGAAATCTCGCGGGCCGCAGCTTCAAAAACTCTAATGAACTCAGCGCCAATAATCTTTCGCTTGGCCTCGGGGTCGGTTATTCCGGCAAGTGCTGTTAGAAAACGTTCTTTCGCATCTACAACTTTTAGCTTTACGCCAGTAGATGCCACAAAATCCCGCTCAACTTGTTCAGCTTCACCGGCTCGCAATAATCCGTGATCAACAAAGACACAAGTAAGTTGTGTGCCAACTGCTTTCTGCACAATGGCAGCCGCTACCGCGGAGTCAACGCCGCCAGATAAACCACAAAGAACTCGACCGCCACCAACAAGCGCTTTTACCTTTTCGATTTCTGCGGCAACTATGTTCTCTGGATTCCACGTAGGTTTACATCCAACAATATCGATCAGCCAACGACGCAAGATTTCTTGACCATTTTCGGAGTGTAAAACTTCTGGGTGGAATTGCACACCAGCCAATGTTGCATCGCTATTTTCAAAGGCGACTATGGGAGTTGCTGAAGTATTTGCAGTTGCGCTGAATCCTGCTGGTGCTGATGTAACGCTATCGCCATGGCTCATCCAAACTTTAAATTCTGTCGGCAGACCATCAAGTAACTTAGATTTTGAATTTAGCGAGAGTGAAGTCCGGCCAAATTCTGATTTTCCGGTTTGTGTTACAACGCCACCAAGTGCAGCAGCCATGACTTGAAAGCCATAACAGATTCCAAAGATTGGTATACCTTGCTTAAATAGTTCGCTATCTAAAGTAGGTGCGCCACTTTCATAAACACTTGAAGGTCCGCCAGATAAAATTATCGCCTTTGGTGATTTTGCCAGCATCTCTGCAATTGGCATTGAAGATGGAACTATCTCAGAATAAACCTGAGCTTGCCGAACTCGCCTGGCAATTAGCTGGGCATATTGGGCGCCAAAATCAACGACAAGTACAGTTTCCAAACTTTTGTTAGGCACGATCAATAACTACCTCGACGCGTTGGAACTCTTTAAGATCTGAATAACCAGAGGTTGCCATTGCGCGACGCAGTGCACCAAATAAATTCATACTTCCATCAGCTGTGTGAGACGGCCCGGTAAGAATTTCTTCGAGCGTTCCGACTGTTCCAACTTGGACTCTATCGCCACGAGGTAATTCAATGTGATGCGCTTCTGAACCCCAGTGCCAACCTTTTCCTGGTGCTTCCTTGGCTTTCGCCAGTGGCGATCCCATCATTACGGCATCGGCACCGCAGGCGATTGCCTTTGCAATGTCACCACTGCGTCCTACAGATCCATCAGCAATAACGTGAACATAACGGCCGCCAGATTCATCCATGTAATCACGACGAGCAGAAGCAACTTCGGCAACAGCAGATGCCATAGGAACTGCAATACCAAGAACTGTTCGCGTTGTGTGTGCCGCACCGCCACCAAATCCAACAAGGACTCCGGCAGCACCGGCGCGCATTAAGTGAAGTGCACCAGTACCGGTTGCACATCCACCAACGATTACTGGGACATCTAATTCATAGATAAATTTCTTCAAATTTAGCGGTGCATTTGCCGATGCGACGTGCTCGGCGCTCACAGTCGTGCCACGAATTACAAAGATATCGACGCCAGCATCAATCACGCTCTTGTGAAGTTCGGCAGTACGTTGTGGTGAAAGCGCAGCAGCGACGGTTACGCCCGCAGCGCGAATTTCTGCGATTCGAGCCTTGATTAATTCAGGTTGAATTGGAAGTGCGTATAACTCTTGCATCCGACGAATCGCTTGCTCTTGTGGCAATGATGCGATCTCGCCCAGTGGAATTCTTGGATCAGCATGTCTAGTCCAAAGTCCTTCTAAATCTAGAACACCTAAGCCACCAAGTTTTCCAATTGCAATTGCGGTTTCCGGTGAAACAACAGAATCCATTGGCGCCGCCATCATTGGAAGAGCAAATTTATAAGCATCGATCTGCCAATTAATTGATACATCTTCTGGGTCGCGAGTTCTGCGACTTGGAACTATTGCAATATCATCAAATGAATACCCAACACGGGCGCGCTTACTTGGCCCAATCTCAATTTCATTCATGGTTATTTTCCTTTACCTATGTAGTTCGGTGCATCGGCAATATCCATTACATCGTGCGGATGACTCTCTTGGAGTCCGGCCGCAGTAATTTGAATTAAGAGCCCATTGCGCTGCAGATCTGCAATTGTTGGAGCGCCGGCATATCCCATTCCGGACCGAAGGCCACCAACTAATTGATGAACCGTATCGGCAACGCTGCCACGATAGGCAACCTTTCCTTCAATTCCTTCGGGAACTAATTTATCTTCAGATAACACATCGTCTTGCATGTATCGATCTTTCGAATAAGATTTTTGTTCGCCGCGAGATTGCATCGCACCGAGTGAACCCATGCCGCGATACGCCTTGTACTTGCGACCACCAATTTCCACTAGGTCACCTGGTGATTCATCACAGCCGGCAAGTAACGATCCCAGCATTACTGAATCTGCGCCAGCAACAATCGCCTTGGCAATGTCACCTGAATATTGCAGACCACCATCTGCGATTAGTGGAATGTCAGCTTTCACACATGCCTTATGTGCTTCCATGATTGCAGTAATTTGTGGAACGCCAACGCCAGCAACAATTCGAGTTGTGCAAATAGAACCAGGACCAACGCCAACTTTTACCGCATCGGCACCAGCGTTAATCAGCGCTTGGGCACCAGCGCGTGTGGCGACGTTTCCGCCAATAATTTCAATTTCCGGAAATTCTTTTTTGATTCGGGCAATTGCATCAAGAACAGCGCGGTGATGCCCATGTGCAGTATCTACAACTACAACGTCGACGCCAACCTTTATGAGCGCACTCGCTCGAGCAAAGCCATCATCGCCAACTCCGACGGCGGCGCCTACTAGGCCATGCTTCTTTGCTTCAACAACACTTTTAACTTGCTCTTCGATTGCTAAATTTCTATGCACAATTCCGATGCCGCCGGCCTTAGCCATGGCAATCGCCATCTTTGCTTCAGTAACGGTATCCATCGCCGATGAAACCAGTGGAATATCCAACGAAATATTGCGAGTTAACCGAGTTTTGGTATCAACTTCACTTGGGACTACATCCGAGGCATCTGGAAGTAACAGGACATCGTCATAAGTCAGTCCCAGCATTGCGATTTTCTCGCGGCCACCTTCGAGCATTGGGAAAGTCTAGTGGGGCAATTAGGCGCCGATCGCCCGCATAATCTCCTCGCGGGCATGCTGTAAACCTTCGGAAAAGACTGCATTTTCGCAGGGTTTACCGCTCCACCCCGGACCACCCAGAATAATTCTTGGGGCTGGGCGGGTAACTGGAATTTGCGAAACGAATTCGATCTGCGCATTTTTCTTAAGTTGTGCCCAGAGAAATATTGCAGGTGGTGCGGATTTGCGGACAACCTCGTTGAGCGCCTGTTGTGGTGTCCGTGCTCCTAAGAACGTTGTTGGGATGCCAGATTCGGCGAGCGCGGCAGCAAGCGCCTTGATCGCCAGCGAGTGGCTCTCTTCACCGACACAGGCGAGAATTACTGGTCGACACTTATGCTTATTTTTCTGTTCCGAGGTGTGCTCACTCAAGGTGAGAATAATAATTTCTGACAACAAGTGTTCAACTTCAATGCCACCACCAGTACTTGCCCAAAGAGCTCCTACTTCTACAAGGACTGGAACTAGTAAATCTTCCCAAGTTTGCGCAACGCCATTTTTATTGAGTTGTAGTCGAATCTCATCTTGAATAGTTTCATGATCAAAACCCTTTGCAGCTGCCAATAATTTTTTAACAATATCAGCCCGATTCTCAATCGGAGCGCAGACTTTGGCAACCGAAACTTTTCCATTGTATGCACACGCCTTTGCGGCGGCGTCAGCTGGCGTCATGCCGGCGACGATTAAGCGGCGCATAACTGTGAGTTTGTTGAGATCAGCTTCGGAATATTTACGATGTTCGCCGGCGTTATGACTAGTAGGACCAAGTCCGTATCTACGATCCCAAGTTCGAAGTGTTGCTGGTGCTACCCCGAGCCGACGCGCAACAGCGGCAACGGTGTATTCAACCTCGAGCTCTGGGGAGGAAGCGCTGGTTCGGGCCATGTACCAATCCTTACCCCTATCCGTGTGATTTGCCACTCGAACCGCGCCATGGCTTGGTCAGGGGCTTGAACAACTTATGAAACGGTTGTAGCATCGTGGCAACCGAAGAAAGAATAACTGGAGGGCAAATATGAACACTGTTCAACCTCGACCAATCGCATCTGATTGGGATTGGCAGGAAAGCGCTGCTTGTCGAGAGTTGCCTAGTGAGATGTTCTTCTATCCGGAGGGTGAACGTGGTCCTCGGCGCAAGAATCGTGAAAATGCAGCTAAGGCTGTTTGTGCGACCTGCCCAGTTTTGACCGCCTGTCGCGAACAAGCGTTACGTCTTGCTGAACCCTACGGAATCTGGGGCGGTTTAAGCGAAGATGATCGTCTAACAATTATTGAAAATCGCAAACCACTTAGCGCAGTTTCTTTCTCTACAGCCTCGTAAGGGTCCAAGCTCTAGCGCCACCCATAATTCCTGCTGCATTCGGAACAATTACAACATCATCGCCAAGGGCTTCAATAACTTCTGGGCGAATTCGGCGCGAGTTTCCGCCACCTAAATAAAGTCGGTCCCACAAAAATACTGGGCGCAGGTCTGCCACCATCATGCGAATTCGACGCGACCAAAAAGAGTCACCGAGGCGGCGGCGTTCATGTTCACCAATCCACTCGTCATAAATAGTTGAGCGACGTACTGGTGCATGAGAAAGTTCAATATGCGGTGCCAGTTTTCCGCCATCAAATACCGCACAACCAAGTCCGGTTCCAAGAGTGAGAACAACTTCAAAGCCGGAACCTGCAACGACACCAGCACCATGAACTTCAGCATCATTTAAAACCAAGGTTGGAACACCAAACTTAGCCAATACCGCGCTCTGTAAATCAAAACCCTTCCAAGCCATAAATAATTCTGGATCAACCTTGGTGCGAGGGCCTTTAGTATTTATGTAATGCGGAGTATGAACCACTACGCCATGTCGAACCATGCCCGGAAAACCAATCGTTAAGCGATCCGCCTTCGGTAGTTGGGCTGCAATATCGCTAAAAATCTCAAGCAATCTAGTTGGTGATAGAGGGTAGGGAGTTGGGACGGCAACCGATTGGGCATGCATAGTGCCTTCGTCATCTAATACGGATGCTTTGATACTCAAGCCACCGCAATCGATACTCAACGTTAAATTTGCCATAAGTTATTTTAGCAACAAAAAGGCCCCGAATTACCGGGGCCTTTTGACTTTATTAGTGTGAATGTCCGCCTGGGCCGTGGCTGTGACCACTTGCGCCGGCTTCTTCTTTCTTATCTTCAGGAGTCTCAAATACAAGAGCTTCTGTAGTAATGAACATTGCAGCAATTGATGCAGCATTTGCAAGTGCGGAACGAGTGACCTTCACTGGGTCGATTACTCCGACCTTTACAAGATCTTCGTAAACTTCAGTGCCAGCGTTAAAGCCTTCATTTGGTTTCATTGTGCGCACTTTTGCAACAACAACATAACCTTCATGTCCAGCATTTTCGGCAATCCAGCGAAGTGGTTCATCGCAAGCTTTACGAACGAGACGAACACCAACAGCCTTATCGCCTTCGAAGCCCAGATCGCCATCAAGTGATGATGCAGCATGTACAAGAGCTGCGCCACCGCCAACAACAATTCCTTCTTCAACTGCAGCACGAGTTGCAGAGATTGCATCTTCAAGACGGTGCTTCTTCTCTTTTAGCTCAACTTCAGTATGCGCTCCAACCTTGATAACGCAGACGCCGCCAGCGAGTTTTGCAACGCGCTCTTGGAGTTTTTCGCGATCCCAATCAGAATCAGTGTTCTCAATTTCATTGCGTATTTCGGTAACTCGAGCGGCTACTTCCTTCTTATCGCCAGCACCATCAACGATCGTGGTGTTGTCCTTGGTGATAACAATTCTGCGAGCGCGTCCAAGAAGATCAACAGTTACCTGCTCTAGTTTTAGGCCAACTTCGGCAGTAATAACTTGGCCACCTGTAAGGATCGCGATGTCTTGGAGCATTGCCTTACGGCGATCACCAAAGCCCGGCGCCTTAACAGCGGCAGAAGTGAAAGTTCCACGCATCCGGTTTACAACCAAAGTTGAAAGGGCTTCACCCTCAACATCTTCAGCGATAATCAGTAGTGGCTTTCCAGCCTGGGATACCTTCTCTAGAACTGGAAGAATTTCGCTAAGTGCCGAAATCTTTCCGCCAGAAATAAGTACATAAGCATCTTCTAGAACAGTTTCCATCCGATCAGAATCAGTTACGAAATAAGGTGAGATATAACCCTTGTCGAACTGCATTCCTTCGGTGAAATCTAGTTCAAGTCCAGTAGTTGAAGATTCCTCAACGGTGATAACGCCATCTTTGCCGACCTTATCCATTGCTTCTGCAATGAGATCGCCAATTGCTTTATCTTGGGCTGAAATGGTTGCAACATCTGCAATCTGAGACTTGCCACTTACGGCAGTTGAGTTCTTGCGAAGCTCTTCAGTAACAGCTTTAACTGCGGCTTCAATTCCAAGTTTGATATCCATTGGTTGGGCGCCAGCGGCCAGGTTACGTAGACCTTCTTTAACCATAGCTTGTGCCAAAACAGTGGCAGTAGTTGTTCCATCACCGGCAACATCGTTGGTCTTTTCCGCAACTTGCTTTACAAGCTGGGCACCCATGTTTTCGGCAGGATCTGAAAGTTCGATCTCCTTGGCAATTGTCACACCGTCATTAGTGATTAGCGGTGCGCCATAAGACTTGGCGATTACAACGTTTCGACCCTTTGGTCCAAGCGTTACTTTTACAGTGTCAGCGAGAATATTTACGCCACGCTCCATCGCGCGACGTGCCTCTTCATCGAAAGATAGTGTTTTACCCACGGGCGATTACTTCTTCTCAATAATTGCTAGTACATCGCGAGCTGAGAGCACTAGGTACTCCTCGTTGTTGTACTTAACTTCAGTTCCGCCGTACTTGCTGTAAAGGACGACATCGCCAACTTTTACATCCATTGGTGTACGAACGCCATCATCAAAGCGACCTGGTCCAACTGCAATTACGGTGCCTTCTTGTGGCTTCTCTTTTGCAGTATCTGGAATTACCAAACCTGAAGCAGTTGTGGTTTCAGCATCATTTGCTTTAACGACAATGCGATCTTCTAGCGGTTTAATGGCTACGGCCATGATTGCTCCTTTTTATATTGGGTCTAACTTTTACTCGTCATTTACTTATAAGGGTGCTGCCATTAGC
>Ga0194047_10000756_pt1 | contig 20756 bp, 15 predicted proteins | sample JunL225m_MetaG_2_FD_160070 | JGI IMG/M metagenome (GOLD analysis project Ga0194047, IMG submission 160070) | Anoxic zone freshwater microbial communities from boreal shield lake in IISD Experimental Lakes Area, Ontario, Canada - Jun2016-L221-5m | ecosystem: Environmental > Aquatic > Freshwater... | reverse complement strand
AATGTTTGGAGAACATCTCTCCAAGTTTGGAGAAGACTTCTCAATGTTTGGAGAACATCTCTCCAAGTTTGGAGAAGACTTCTCAATGTTTGGAGAACATCTCTCCAAGTTTGGAGAAGACTTCTCAATGTTTGGAGAACATCTCTCCAAGTTTGGAGAAGACTTCTCAGTGTTTGGAGAACATCTCTCCAAGTTTGGAGAAGACTTCTCAGTGTTTGGAGAACATCTCTCCAAGTTTGGAGAAGACTTCTCAGCGTTTGGAGAACATCTCTCCAAGTTTGGAGAACATCTCACAGTAAGCTGATTTTGCTTTTTGCTACCAATTTTACTCCAAAACGAAGCTCCTCTATCGAGTATTTTTACTCCGAAAAGACATTCTCGAAATCCATAAAAGGATTTGTTTATCAACGCTATAAACTGCCACGCCCTTTCGTTTGAACGCTGAGGCAAAGGACAGAAACCGAAAAGTGATTGCTCGTAGTTCAACTACTTTACGCGATCGATTCAACTTTTCTTTTTGTCGGCCTCCCCTATCAGAAAAATAAAAAAACGGAGAAGTAGCATATATAGTTAAATCTTAAAATTATTAATTATCATGAAAAAGGTAATTTTAAAACGTACGCTTTCGCGCAATGACCGCAAAGCAATGATGCGTAATGGAGGTGTGCTCACCGACCATAACAACAACAGAGTCATTATCATGTTAGCCATCCGAGTGAAGACGATTAAAGCAAAACTTGGCTTTAGCAGAACCACTCGTGATGCACAATTTTTGACCAATGCAAATGCCATCTATCAAGCGTTGGTTGACGATGTAGGTGGATATTTCACTGTTCCGTTTACGCAAATGGTGTTGTTCAATACGCAATTAGTAGTGTATTCGAAAGCCATCACCAAAGCCAAATTGAGGGGCTTAGGGGCGAGTGCAGAAAAAGAAACTGCTAAGAATACTTTGTACGGAATATTGCTGAATGCATTGAGTTATGTAAACGATTTGGCACGAACCAATATTGAAAATGCGGTGAGCATTATTGAAGAAGCAAAGATGGTGTTAGCAGGAAGTGGCGGATACAAGAAACAAGATTTCTATGCACGTCAAGGAGCAGGCACAGGCGAAGTGAAATTATTTTCTATTGCTGTGAAAGTGGATGGAAAATATGTAAAAGCTACTTATTTCTGGCAATTCAGCATAGATGCAGGAGTTACTTGGGTAGATATGGAAACCACCACCATGGCCAAAACTTTATTGACAGGAATGATAGCAGGCAAAGCCATAAAGCTGCGCAAACGCACCAAATCGAGCAAAACTGGTTTGAGCAAATGGTCGACCCCAATTGATTTTACACCTCAGTAAGCTGGATGTAGGATTCCAAGATTTAGGAATTAGGATTAGAAAAACAAATCCATTGAAAAAGATGAATAGAGAGAATAAAAAAATCCTGCTCAGTAATAAGGGCAGGATTTTTTTTGTGATAAATGAAAGTATTTATGATGTTGAAAAGAAATATGAAACCGCGTTTCAATATTTAAATCGAAACGGATTAACGGGACGCTCCTACGGAGCTAGTTACATTTTGATTTTTCGTTTTCTACAAACTGGGAACTCCTACGGAGTTTTAACTTATTTCATAGAACATTTTTTTGCGGAATACAATAGCTCCAGATGAGCGCTCTGTTTGTAGAATAAATATTTAATAATTGGATAAGCTCCGTAGGAGCGAACAGAATTTTAGAAACGGATTATCGGGACGCTCCGGCAGGAGATTGTTACATTAGGGTTTGTCGTTTTCTACAAACGGGTAACTCCTGCGGAATTAGAAATTGTTTATTTTTGTCAATCTGTTTTAATAAAATTAAATAGCATTAATTTTGCAGAAAAAATAGCTCCAGAGGAGCGTTCTGATTGTAGCATTAAATAGAGAATTATTAAACAAGCTCCGTAGGAGCGACCTGTAAATATGCCCAACACCTATTCACAAATTTATATTCAAATAGTCTTTGCTGTAAAAGGCAGGCAATGTTTGATACCTACAGAACATCGTGAGGCAATTCATAAATACACAACCGGCATTGTTCAAAATCGCGGACATAAAATGTTATCTATCTATTGTATGCCCGACCATACTCATATCTTAGTAGGATTGAATCCATCGATTTCAGTTTCCGATTTAGCAAGAGATATAAAATCCATCTCCTCGAAATTTATAACCGAAAACAATTTTGTAAAAGGTAAATTTAATTGGCAAGAAGGTTTTGGAGCGTTTTCTTATTCACGTAGTCAGATAGATAATGTGATTAAATATATTTTGAATCAAGAGAAGCATCATAGTGTGCAGAGCTTTAAAGACGAGTATTTTGATTTCTTAAAAAAATTCGAAATAGAATACGAAGAAAAATATTTGTTCGACTGGATTGATTAACGGGACGCTCCTACGGAGCTTGTTACATTAGGGTTTTTCGTTTTCTACAAACGGATAACTCCTAAGGAGTTTTAACTTATTTCATTGAACATATTTTTGCTGAATACAATAGCTCCGGAGGAGCGCTCTGTTTGAAGAATAAATATAGAATTACAAAACAAGCTCCGTAGGAGCGAACAGAATTTTAGAAACGGATTATCGGGACGCTCCGGCAGGAGCGAGCGAGTATACCTTAAATTTTCTGTTGATGGTGGTTTCCATCGATTCTATTCGTGCTTCGAGTAATGAATTGTTTTTCTTCAAAGCTTCCACGGTGGCTTTTAGGTCTTCAATTTCTTTCGCTTTTCGTTTCAATTCGTTGGTTTTTTCAATCAAGGCTTTTATAGCAACCATGTTTATACCATCAATATCAACAGAGGTGATGGTGGTATCGCTTTCGCCAAAGCCGAATGCTCCATAAAAATCTTGAGCCATTGGGCCTATGTGTCGAATCTTTTGCGATTGTGATTTGTAATTCCAACTTGTAACTGGCATCTCGGCTAGTTTTCTCAATATTTCATTTCCATCTACGTCTTTAAAATTTTCTTTCATGTGTTTGTTCGAAAGTATATTCCAACCTCCTCCGCCACTTGACAGAGAAACACCTGAAGTAAGTGCGCTATTGGTATAGAAATAAGTTCCTCCTGTGGCTTTCACCAAAAATTGATTGTCGGCTGTGTTATTGGTAACTGTTAAGTTGGTGTTGACATCAGCAAAAATAAACGAACCAGCATGTCCGTTGGATGAGGTGAAATAACCGAGTGTGGTAGAATAATTTCCGCTTGCCACATTGTGGTCGCCAATCGCGGTAGCAAAATTTCCGGAAGCAGTACTGTGATAACCAATGGCAACAGCAGCATATCCTGAGGCTAGGTCGGCACGGCCAATGGACACTCCTGAAACACCAGAAACTGTAGAACCATTTCCTATACAAACGGAACTATTTCTATTGGCCACACAGGTATATCCGAGGGCTACAGCGCCCGAATCGCCAGCATAGCAACTTTGGCCAACGGCAACAGAACCGACACCTTGTGCTCGGCAATTGTATCCATTGGCAAACGAATAATTACCTATACTAGCATCATCCCATTGAACACCAGTAACGGTTCCAGATCTAAATGCTGCTTTTTTGGGATACCACATCATTCGGGTTCCTGCTCCTGTGGCAGGTATTAATCCAGCTCCTAATGTTCCTTGTGCTATCACACCATCATCACTAATAATATGTAGAGCTGCTATTGGGGTCGAGGTTCCGATACCTATTTTACCAAGTGCAGTAACACGCAACCGTTCCTGGTTATTTGTTTTAATAATTAGGTCGACAGAGTCGGATGTTCCAATAAAATTACTTGAGGGAGAGGTTCCTGAGTTACCTCCTAAATGCCAGTCGTTAGATGTGTTTCCACAATTAAGAGCAAAAGTTGCCGTATCACTGTGGTTGGCATGAAAAGCATTGGTAGCTCTTCCGGCACTGTCAGTAAATAAAGCTGAACCTGCATGGTAAGCGTAAAGAGCAGTGTCGGCAGGTGTGGTATGGATTACATAATTTGCTGTGTCGGAATGGGTAGAATGATATGAATTGTAAGCATAGGATGCAGTATCCGAATTGTTATCCTTTGCAGGCACCCAATTGATGCCATTCCATTTTAATGTTTTTCCAACCGACACGCCTGCTGTATCAGCATCCACTAAATCGTTGAGTGAAAGAGTGGGTACCGAACCCGATTGTGCCGAATAGAAAGCATACGGAACAGAAAGTAATTGCGAATTATCCATTTGAATGTAGTTGCTACCTCCTGTAATATCCATTGAAACTTTTAAGTAGTGAGAAGCTGCACCCCAATTAATGGAAGAAAAATTGGGTATCGAACCATTCCCGGTACTAGTTCCTTGTCCAATTACTAATGTGAATAAGCCAAATTGATTGGAAGTAGGGGTATGTGTTTCTTCCCATTCTAATGTTCCATTTGCAGAGCCAGCATAGATACCAATTTTAATTCCAATGGCATGGTTAGTTACCAAAAGGTTGGTTGCATCGCGAGCGATGGCTTGGTAATTGAATCCTTGAGGCACACCTTGTGCGTACGTTTCTGTAAAATTAAACACACTTATTAGTAATAAGGCGTAGATGGTTTTAAAAATATTTTTTTGCATGTTAGTATTTATTTGTTGCGAATGGCATCTTCAAGTTTATTCAATCTACTATTCATATCTTCTTGATTATTTTTTATTTCGTTTGCTTCGGTTTTTAGAGTATCAACCGAGTTATAAGAGGAACTTATTTTTTCAGTTCTCATGTAGAGTGCTTTGATAGCTGCCAAATTTACTCCATCAATATCCACCATGTTGATGCTTTTATTCGATTCACCTAGTTTAAATGCTTTATAAAAGTCTTGAGCAAATGGACCAATATGTCTCATAGAAGAAGGTTGCGATTTATAATTCCAACTTTTAATTTTTATTTTCGAAATACGATTCAAAATATCTTCATCATCCAATGAAATAAAATTTTCTTTTTTGTTTCTATCCGAAGTAAACGACCAACCACCTCCACCATTAAACAATTGTGCTCCGTTTGACATGGTAGAATCGGTATAAAAGATGATACCGCCAGTAGCCCTAACTACAAACTGTCCGTCTGCGGTTGGGTGAGTAATGACAGTTGAAGAAGAAGTATCGGAGAAAATAAAACAACCTGAATGTCCAAAATCGGAAGCATAGGAGCCAAAAATATTGGAGATGGAAACTATGGAAGAATGATTATTACTGCCAAAAACCAAACCAATACTACTTTGTGTGCTACAATGTGAACCAAACGCATATCCACAATCGGAATTGCAATGAGAACCCATAGCAATCGATCTATAACATGACACCGAACAACTATCGCCCATAGCTATTGAACCACCTCCCGCCACAATAGGATGAATAATGCTCGCTAACGTATTATTTCCAGCGGTTACACAACTTTCGCAAATTGATGAGGTAGAATTTCCGAATGCGGTAGCGTAGAGCCCCGAGGCAATGGTGTTGTATCCCATTGCAAATGAAAAATTACCGATTAATGTATCATCCCATTGATTAGAGGTTATTCGGCCTGCTCTAAATGCGCCTTTTCTTCCGTACCAAATCATTCTAGTGCCTGAATGATTAGTCATTGTTGAATCACCAAAACCGGTATTTCCAGTAAATAACAATCCACTTGTCCCAGTTAAATGAAAGCCTGCATTTGGATTTGAGTTACCAATCCCAATTTTTCCTGATGATTTTACTCGAATTCGTTCAATGTTTTTTGTTCGAGTCACAAAATCAACGCTATCTATTGTGCCAATTTTATTGTTCGAAGAATTACAATTATTCCCATTAATGGACCAAATATTTAATGGTGAGAAAGTGGATGCATATATTGCGGTATCAGAATAGGTACTATTTAAGGAAGAAGTAGTAGTTTGACTTGAAACCGAATTGGAAGTGCTACCTGCAATATTCGCATATTGAACAGTGTCAACTAAAAGATGTCGATTGATAGTATATGTAGAGGTGTCGGATGAATTAGCGAAGTTTGAATTTAAAGCAAATGCAACTGTATCGTGGTGGGCATCTTTCATCGGAATCCAATTCGAGCCGTTCCACTTAAATAGATATCCTACTTGAATTCCAGTCGTATCAACATCGCTGAGTTGATCAATAGAAATAGGAGTAATTGTTGAACTAGAGTTTGATTGGAATGCATAAGGAACCGAATAGAGTTCAGATATACCTAGAAAGTCGAAGCTTCCGCTTCCAGTATAATCAATTTCAATTTTTATAAAATGAGAAGCACTTTGCCAATTTATCATTGAAAATAATCCAAGAGAGCCAACATTTGTGGACATTCCATGACCAATAACAATTTCAAAGTAGCCATGAATGTCTGTATGTGCTGTGTCAGTTTCTTCCCATTCTAATGTTCCGGTTGAGCTACCTGAATACACTCCAACTTTTACATTCAACGAAAGGTTAGGGAGTATGATTCCAGCTGAATTCCTTGCAATTGCTTGATAAGGCATTCCGAATGGAGAAGATTGAGATTTAGCTAGGCTTACACTCAACACAAATATAAAAAATAAATATAACTTCGTTTTCACCTTTATTTCAGTAAACTATTCTTTAACAACTTTAAAAACACTTTTAATTTCACCTGAAATATCGAGGAGAGTAAGAAAATATACGCCTTTCTCATAAGTTCTGAAATCAATCTTTGTAATATTATTCTTATTCAATGAGGCATTTTCAATCATCACAAGTTGTCTTCCCGAAACATCAGAAATTCGAATGATATTTTTGGCATCACTATTATTGCCTTCTATATAAACGAAGTCATGGGTAGGATTTGGGTAGCTTTTAAAACTTAGTGAACTTGAAATATCACTAATGGAAGTAGTAAGCAATGTGTCAGGTTGTTCAAATCCTTGTGTTAAAATGCTGTTTGATGAAAAATAGGTTGTTACCATTGTTTCGCCAAGAGTGGCAGTTAGATTACCAGAAGCATTAAAAGAGGAGTTTCCATAAGGAGAAATAATCGAACGACAGATGCTTTGAGAAAACAAACTAACGTTAAATGCCAGCAAAAACAACGGCAAAAATTTTGATTTCATGTTTGTCATTTTGATTTAGGATTTATCTCAACAAAGTAACAACACCTTTGCGATTAAATTCCTTTCCAGAAGCAGTCTTGTAATAAAGCTTGTAAACATAAACACCCAATTCACAAACATTGCCACTTCTTGTTCCATCCCAACCTTCTTCCGATTTTGTAGTTGAGAAAACATTTTCTCCAAAACGATTGAAAATATCAAGTTGGTAACTAGCATAATTTACCCAAGTGTTCGATGGTTTAAAAATTGGGTTCACACCATTAGGAGTAAATGCGTTTGGAATGTATACTTCTGATTCTTGTTTAGAAGTAGTAATATTTGAAAAACTAGTGGTATTAAATCCATAAAAACTTCCTTGAGCCTCTATTTTGTAAATAAAATTACCTTCACCTTTCAGAACATTCGAAACGTCATCAACATAAGTAGTCTCTTGTTGACCAAAAGAAACAACCGCAATAGGATTAGGTTCAAACACTCCATCAATTCCTCTGAAAATAGTACAAAATAATGGGGTGGTATCGGTTGCTCCCCATTCCTTATATTTATTCCAAGTTAGTGTATTCTTGAATGTAACGTGGTCACCAAAAGATGTTAATAACATGGTTCTACCAATGTTTGATTCCATGCCGTCAAAACCACAACTATCTATATTTACAACTTTATAATAATACGCATTTTTATCCGCTTCAACATTCAAATCGGAAAATGAATTAAGTGGATACATTGACGGAGCTTGAAAACCAACTAACTCAAACGCAGATGGAATATTTACAGTCGAACGATAAATGTTGTAACCTAGAACACTTGCTGCGGTATCAACGAAAAAGTCAACATCAATTTGGTTAGAACTCACTACAGTTGCAGTAATTAGTTCAAGGAAATTAGGCGGGATAGGAGCAGTGCAAAAGAAACTTCTCCGATTAGAGGAAGCCAATTTTGTGCCTGAAAAATCGTAGGCTTCAACCCGAAAGTAATAAGTTGTCAAAGGAGTTAAACCAGTGGCGGTAAAGGTTAGCACACCTGCAGGTACGCTGCCAATATAGGTGTAAGGACCAGGAACCACCCCTGATGATTGATAAATTCTGAAACCAGATATACCTGTTCCGATGGTTGGATAATCATTCCAGTTCAGTATCGCACTGTGATTACAGACGTCCGAAGTGGCTGTTAAGTATATTGTTTTTAAGCTTCCTCCTTGAAGTCCATTACGTGCACATGAATCATAAGCCGATACTCTAAATTGTTGAGAGGCAAGATTAGCATTATTGGTTAGTCCTGTGTAGGTGTAACTTGTACTGTTGATTCCGTGAGTAGAATCAATCATAATCCAACTTGCTCCTATTAACTCATAGATGACATAACCTGCGCAATCGGGAGCACTGCTAGTATTCCAACTCAACATGGCGTTGTTGTTATTATCTACGCTTAATGTGTCAAGAATTGGAGATGGTGGAGCGATAGTATTGTGTAACAAATTACTACCATCCACCGAGGATACAGAGGTACAATTGCTCGAAGTGTCAGTTATGGCGACATGATAATTGATGATCTGATTGGAATTATTACAAATATAAACTGTGTCAGTGAAGTTTAAATTACTTGTAGTTCCTACCACTGTCCAAACACCTGTAGGGAATTCCACGGAAACAGTATAAATACCAACTGAAGAAGCCAAAGGAGGAGTGATGGATTGATTCCAAGACAAATTTGCTATTCCTGCTCCTGGTGCCACAGTTAAGAAAATAGTTTTAACAGTATCCAAAGCAGGTGAGGTAATATCTGGCCCAACACCAGTATTGTAAACAGCTACCACATAAAAGTAGTACATAGTCGTATTTCCACAACCACAAGTGTAGGTAAAACTAGATGTCGATAATGGAGTGAGATTGCCACCAACTTGCGTATATCCACTTCCTGCAGTGGTGGAGGCATAAATTTGATAGTATACGAATTCGCCTAAAGGGTCAGAAGAAGGAAGCCAAGTAACGGTAATATTGCCATTTGGCAAAACACTAACACAAGTAACTTGTGGAGATATTACTACTGCTTTAGCGTTGGTTTGACACAAGGCGAAAAGCAACATTAGGAAAACTATTTTCTTAAACATCTATATTTTTATAAGAGCACAAATATAATGAAAATAGGCAGTTAATAATCAAATTTTCTATCCTTTTTTACCAACCACAAGTTCAATCATTGATTCTCGACTAAAATACTCATTTGCAATTGCTTTAATTTTTGATGCTGAAATTGTTTTTACGGTTTTAAGATAATTGTCGAAATAATCATAATCCAATCCATATTGCATTATCCCTTTGAAGCGCTCTGCAAGCGCAAAAGGGCCATCAACACTTCGCAAGAAGGTTCCTAATAAATAGTTTTTTACTAATTCCAATTCATCATCGGGAACCAGTTCTGTTCGCATACGGTTCATTTCGAAATAGATTTCTTCAATCGAATTTTTACAAACATCTGCTCCAACTTCCGTAGATATGAAAAAATAGCCTGAATGCTGAAGTGAAGCCATGCCTGAACCAATACCATAGGTGTAACCTTTATCCTCCCTAATGTTTGACATCAAACGAGAACCAAAGTAGCCTCCGAATATGGTATTCATCACTAATAATGATTGGAAATCAGGATGAGTTTTATTGAACATCACTTTGCCAATTCTAATCGCTGATTGAAGTGCATCTTCCTTGAATATTAGATGTTCATTTACTTTGGTAGTGTCCAGCTGAATTGTTCCTTTTTGTAAGTTATTTGATGCTATCCAATCATTTCCACCAAAATGTTCATCCAAAATGGTCAACACATCAACATTTATTTTTCCTGCAATTACTATTTTGCAACTATTTGCTCTGTAGAAGGTGGAATAAAACTTCTTAACTAATTCACTGTTGATTGCGTCAAAATCTTGTTCTTTCACATTTACTCCATAAGGATGACTAGCCCCAAAAAGCAATTCAGTGAAACGCTTTCGAGCCACATTAGCTACCTTTTGTGAATTCACCAAGAATTTTTGTTTTTTATTTTCGAGATGAATACTCAATTCCTCTTCAGGAAAAGCAGCATCTTTAATTATTTGTTCAACCACAGGGATGGTGGCTTTTAAATGTTTGTTGAGGGTGTACAATACCACCGATGCATGGTCTTGCTCAACATTAATCCCAAGAAATGCACCATAATAATCGATGGCATCTGCAATTTCAGAAGCTGACATTTTGCCTGTACCTTCTTCCAACATAGCATTAGTGGTTGCAGCTTGTAATGGCAAGTCTTGTTGGTACATCCCTGCCGAAAAAATAAATTCTATCCTAATCAGTTCTTGACTTCCGGCATTAACAGCATAAACAGGTATTTTGTTTTTTAGATGCTGTTCAGTGGCATGAATCATTTCTATTTTGTCGACAGTTTTGAAATGTGGAGGAATGGTTCTATCTAGTGATGTCATAATTCTTTATTCGTCTAATTAGAATCTAATTTCTTATATTGAAAGCTAAATACAATGAGTTTTGTTTGGACAAAGATAGCTTTTTTAAATCTCGAATCAGATTGAATTATATTCAAAGTAAAATATTTTCTATCTTTACACTTTGTAATAATTAAAAATCAACAAAACGTTAATCCAAAATCAACTCTACGAATGAAAAAAATAGGAACAACCCTCATCATATTATTTACTATTAATTTCTTTTCCTTTGCTCAACTTGCGCTTCCTCCTGCTCCAGTGAACAACTTGGAATGGCATACAAGTTTGCAAGAAGTGCATGAATTATCGAAGGCCACTCATAAACCAATATTTGCTTTTTTCACGGGTAGCGATTGGTGTGGATGGTGCAAAAAACTTCAGCGCGATGTGTTTGCTAAGCCCGAATTTGTGGAGTGGGCAAGTAAGAATGTAATCTTATTAGAGCTTGATTTCCCAAGAACAAAACAGCTTCCTCCCGATTTAGCTCAACAAAATAGTGGCATGCAACAGGCGCTTAAAGTAACAGGTTATCCTACTTGTTGGATTTTGTTCACCGCCAAAGACGAAGCTACTAATAATTTTAACCTAGCTCCAGTTGGTTCATTAGGTTATCCTCAAGGTGCAGAAATAGGAAATGAACAAATAAAGTTCTTAAACGATGCGAATAAAATAATGTCGACCATTAAGCCGAATTAACATTATTCAAATTTTGCATTGGTAATTACAGAACATTAATCACTTTTTCGTCTTCAATATACACCAATAATTTTTCGGTGACCGCATAGCCCATTTCAATCAAAAGGTCGGAGTATTTCCGAATTTGTTCCTTGTGTTTCGATTTCACTTCACCTGTTTTGTAATCAATAACCACAGCTGATTTTTCTTTTATCAAAACGCGATCGGGTCGGAATAACTCACCAGACGAGGTGATAATTTCGGCTTCGTTTCGTACCGAAAATCCTTCCGAAAAATAGTCCTTTAGTTCTGGCAGATTTACAATTCTAGTGATTACTTCAATCAAATTCGTTTTCTCTTCATTGGTTATTAATCCCTGCGAACACATCGAGTATAGTGTAGGTTCAATATCAGCCTTTAATTTTATTTTCGATAATGCTGTATGTACGATTAAGCCATATTCTTTTTTTGAATTAGCCATTTCGGTGTTCCAAATACTGGGTGCAGCTGCGCGCATTTTTATTTTCTCTCTCCATTGATTCGAATTAAAGGTGCTCAACGAATAATTCAAAGTCTCCTTTTTAATACCTGTTGAAGAGGTGTTGTGAGCTTGAGCGATTCCAAACAAATAAACTTGTTTCGCATCATTCCATTCTCCTATTTGTTCTAAATAATGGGCAAACATATCGGAGGCTGACCCTAAATTGGAAGGTGTTTTGCTTGGCTTTCCAGTAAAAATATACATACGTTCTTCTGCTCTTGTCAAGCCAACGTAAAGCACATTTAAATTGTCGAGCAGTGATTTGTTTTTTTCATCTTCGTACAATTCTCCGTATTCGGTTTCTTCTAAACTCACACTAGTTGGAACCAAGGCAGATGGTAAGTTTACGAGTTTGTTCGAATGTAGTTCTATCCACAAATTATCCTTCCCATTCATCACTTTTCCGTTTAAAAAGGGTAAGATGACAACAGGGAATTCAAGCCCTTTTGATCGGTGAATGGTCATGATATTCACAGCATCCATACCTTGAGGCACAATAAGTGAAGCTTTCTGTTTCTTTTCCTCCCAATACAATATGAAATCATTCAAATTATTGTTTTTCTTTATCGAGTAATTGAGTACTTCGTCCAGAAAAAACTGGACATACGCGTTCGGAGTTTCATTTAGTTTGAATACTCGAATCAGTTCTTCACAAAGTTCGTAAAGTGCCATTTTTGATAAGCGCGAAGTACTAAATTCTATGTTTGCAGATTTGAGTATCGATAGTAGATTGGATTTATTTTTTGTTAAAAGTGCTTCATGTATAGAATCCGTTTTAAGGTAGTTGCGCGAAACAAGATATTCCAATATTACCGTTTGAGCAATTTGATCACTTGTATTCGCAATGAATTTTAATAAAGAATGAATAAAACTAATTTCCGAAGAATTACTCAGCAACAGCGAGTCAGACGAAATTACATCAATGCCATTTTGTGTCAGGAAATTGGCAATGTCGCTACCATCCGTATTTTTTCTAACCAGTATGGCAATGTCCTTTAATTTGTAATTGTCAAGAAGTAGTTGTTTTATTGTTTCAAGTGTTTTCTCTTTGTTCAAAGTTCTGAAGTTTTCTTTCTCTCCTTGAACAAATTCTATTTGCGCCAAACCTCCCGTGTTTTCGGATTTAAACCCTTGTTCTAAATCTTTATATATCGATTGATATTTAAGGTTGAGTGCATCTCCAAGTACTCGAAATATGGAATTGTTAAACTCAATAAGCTCTCGTTTACTTCTGTAGTTTTTGTCTAGTATTTGCGGGTTGTGATTGCGTATCAACGCGTCTTCGCGTTCAAGCACTAGTTCGTTGTCATTGTGTTTAAATATTTTTGGCAGCATTGCAAATTGCTGCACTTCACCTCCTCTCCATCGGTAGATAGCTTGTTTGCCATCGCCAACCAACATCGTAAAATATCCACTTGCTAGCGAATTATCAATTAAGGGTAATAAATTTTGAAATTGAAGTACCGAGGTATCTTGAAATTCATCAATCAAATAATTATTGTATTTCTCTCCTAATCGCTCGTATATAAAAGGAATGGGTTCATTCATCACAATTTTTGCAATCATTTTGTTGAACTCCGAAATATGTAGAATGTTGTTTTCTGCCTTGTATTCATTTAGCAATTTCTCAATTTCATTGAGGACGGCTAATGAATAAATATTCCTGTTAATAAGGTTAAATAAAACGAATTCACTTTTGTTTTCTTCCACATATTGGGTAGCATTTGTGTACAACTCCGCAAGCTTGTTTTTTATTGCATCTATGGATGATTTGTCACTAGAAGAGGCTTTTCCTGCATACCACTTTTCATCATCCATGTTTTTCTGAACAGTGGCAGAAGGAGTTAATTTCTCTATCCTCACTTCAGTCAAGTAGCTGAAATATTTTCCTATTCCATTAGCACCACCAGCAAATTTATCGTGTTCTATGTTTCTACTCGAAATTAGCGCTAATGCCTCGTTCCCTATTTTTTTGATGGAGGTTTCAAACTTTTTAATCTCAGCATAAAGCACTTCTTTTATTTGAAAAAAATCGTCAACACTAAGGTTCATTAGTTTCTCAATGTAAATTGTTCCATCTTCGGTGAGTAGGTTTTTGGCAAATAATTTTAAATCATTTTCAATATGCCAACTCTTTTCATCATCTGCTTTGCTTTCGGTAAATTCTACGAGGGCTTTTGTAAGCTTTTCGTCATTGCCTATTTTGCCCAACAATAAGTCAATTGCTTGGGTAAGTAATTTGTCGTCATCCATCTCAATATCGAAACTCATCGGAATCTTCAAATCGAATGCAAACGTGCGAACCACCTTTTGCACAAAACTATCAATAGTGCCTATGGCAAAGTCGGAATAATTATGAAGTATGGCGGTAAGTATATTCCGCGAACGCAGCCTTATATCTTTATCCTCTAATTGCTTTTTTTCTCCCATTTTGTTGGGAGGCAGGGTAAGTTTTGCATGTGTTTTTAGCGCCCCCAACAGGGTTTGTGTTCCTCCCGAAATCGTTGAATAGTCGTCTTCCGAAAGTTCTTTCAATGCTTTCACTATTCGGTCTTTCATTTCAGCGGCTGCTTTATTGGTGAACGTTACAGCTAGGATGTGCTTATATGCTTGCGGTGGATTAGCACCATCATTCAAGGCCAAAGCAAGGTACTCTTTTACCAACGTAAATGTTTTGCCTGAGCCTGCTGAGGATTTATAAACTGTGAAATTCTTTTCTGATGTCATTGAGATGTATTAGTTTTCGCATTTAAATTCATCGCTTTGGTCTAAAACTTAAATTTGGAATTGCAAATTACAAAATAAATCTCTATCATTGTTGCAGAATTATTTATTAAAAGAATGAACAAGTTCTCCTTTCCGATTTTCGTATTGCTGCTTATCCTATCGATGAAGGGAATTTCGCAACAACGTAATATCATCCCTGGCAATATTATTGCCATGCTGCATTCCAACGATGAAGCTCAAGTTCTTGTTGCTTCACTTCAAAAGATGGATGGTAAGTTCACTCAATTTAGGCAAGAACGAATCCTTTCTAATTCCATGCATATTTTTCTTTTCGATTTTGATACCACTGCTATTGACGAAAATAATATGCTAAATGCGGTAAAATCTCATCCTCTTGTCTTAATTGCACAGTTCAATCATCAAATACAAGATAGGACAAACACCCCCAACGATGCCAATTTTAGCTCCATGTGGGACATGAATAATAATGGAGGCAACGGTGGAATTCCCGATGCTGATATTGATGCGCCCGAAGCTTGGGACATTACCACTGGAGGATTAACGGCCTCTGGCGATACCATTGTGGTAGCTGTTATTGATGGTGGTTTTAAGCTAACTCATCCCGATCTTAATTTCTGGAAAAACAATTTAGAAATTCCGGGTAATGGATTTGATGACGATAACAATGGTTATGTTGACGACTACTATGGTTGGAACGTGGCCACTAGTAATGATGTTATTACTGGCTCAGCACACGGTACCCATGTTTCGGGAACTATTGGAGCTAGAGGAAATAATACAATTGGTGTTACCGGTGTAAATTGGAATGTGAAGGTGATGCCCATTATGTATGGCAGTGCAGGCGAAGCCGATGTGGTGGTGGCTTATTCTTATGTAATGGACAATAGACGGTTGTACAACCAAACCAATGGAGCCAAAGGAGCATTTATTGTATCCACTAATTCTTCATTCGGAGTCGATTTAGCTCAACCTGAAGCTTATCCGCTTTGGTGTGCCATGTACGATTCGCTTGGCTCTGTCGGTGTTTTGTCGGCTTGTGCTACTGCCAATGCCAATTACAATATCGATTTACAAGGCGATATCCCTACTGCTTGTGCTAGCGATTGGATGATTGCTGTAACCAATACTACCAACTCCGATTCGAAAAATAGTAGTTGTGGATACGGTGCTACCACCATCGATTTGGGTGCCCCAGGTACCAACATTACATCTACCTCCTATTCGGGAACAAGTAATTATACATACGTTTCGATGACAGGAACATCAATGGCTACACCACATGTGGCGGGTGCTATCGCACTTATGTATTCTGTTCAATGCAATCGATTTATTTCCGACTGCAAAGCCAATCCTGCTGCTATGGCCTTGGTGGTGAAAGATTCGTTGCTTGGTGCTGTCGACCAAATTGCTTCTATGGGTAGTGGCGCCACCCTTACAGGTGGACGTTTGAACCTTTTCAAATCGGTGAAAGCAGTGCAAAACTATTGTGAAGATATTTCCTTCAATGTTCCTGAACAAAACGGAATGGAACAACCTTTCGAACTAAAAGCTGTGTATCCAAATCCTGCTAACAATATTCTTTCTATCGTTTATAATAGTTTCGAACCGGTAGAACTCATATTCGTGAATGTGCTAGGAGAAGAAGTGAAACGAATAAAAGGGGATACAAGTACCAAGGGAATAAAACACAGTTATGTTGATACCAACGCGATGGCGAAAGGGATATATTTTCTGAGCATTCATTCTAATTCAAAAGTATCGAAGCAGATGAAAGTGGTCATCAACTAAACAACAAAACAGGATTAAACGAATGTTCTTTTTAAACGTCTAATAAAAACAAATAATAACTCTAATAATAAATAAAAATGGCTTTTCACGATTATAAAACACTACAGAAAAAAGAAAAAGTTTGGACTTTTGATTCTCTAAAAATTGAGTACGAAAAAATTCACAAAGAGTTGAAACATCTCAAAAAAGAATATGCCGAAACTCAGGCCGAAAACAAAAGAATGGAAACTGAAATGAAGTACCACAAACAAGAGAAAAAAGACTTCAAATATCAAATGGAAAATTTGAACGAAGAAGTAAAATCGCTAAAAAAACAACTCGAGCATTTTACAAAAGGATAATACCTTTTAATTATTAACAAAAGTAACCACCCGCAATTGCTATTGTTGGTGGTTACTACTGTTTCGTCCTTTAAATGGATAATTTATCCATGCATGATGAAATAAACAATGGTCTTCACTAAATCATCAGCTATTGGCAAATCTGCATTATCATACGAAGCTTTATTGGCTTTTTTATCACCAATAATAATTTTCATAACATGGTTCATATTGTCTATGATGGCCAATTTCGAACTAGGATTTCCCTTTGCTAAATAATGAGCATCTTCCATTGACACCTGCAAATCATTCGTACCTTGAATGATGAGGATAGGAATGTTTAATTTCTTGATTTCCTCTTGCGGGTTGTATTTAAACCATGAAATCATATAAGGTTGTACACTTGGCCTGAATAACGAATAAAAAAACTTAGGCACATGGCCTGTGGTATCGCCTTGCTTTAAGGTGTCGATAATTGGGAAGATGACATCTTTCACATCTTGTGGAGCATCTTTCAATTGTTCTTTTAATATTTGATCAGCAGGTCGACCAGCACCTGCTATCGAAATAAAAGCCGAAACTTTAATATTATTTTCTGCGGCAATCATACCCAGCAATGAGCCTTCGCTGTGACCAGCAATGATGATGCGATTGAAACGTTTGTCCTTCGAAATTAAATTTACCCAACCTTTTACATCATCCACTAAATCTTCGAATCGGTAATCGCTTTCTTTGGTGATTGCTTCTTGACTACGACCTATTCCCCTTTTATCGTAACGCACCGAAGCGAAACCATTCATAGCAAGTGCTTGAGCCAAATATTTCAGCGAATTGTTTTCCATCGCAGCATTATTCCCATTTCTATCGGTAGGTCCTGAACCAGCAATGATAAGTACCACTGGAATACTTTCCTTGCTTTGGGGTGCTAACAAAGTACCATCAATGTCGCCTGTTAATGTTTTAAGTACTATATTTTCTTCCTGTCCAAAAACAAAAGAAGAACTAAATGTAAATAATAATAATGTGGCAAACCAAATCGGAAAATGTTTCATAGTAATTAAGTATTGGGTAAATTGATTTGACAAAGATAGTTTTTTAAGGTCAAATAAAATTTGGAGACTAAAACAAGAGAGAGAATATGTAACATTTGTTTGTTTGTACCAAATAAGAATGGAAATTCAAAGCTCTAATTTTTTTTTTTGAATAGCTAGTCGAATTATTTTTAACTTTACTGAATAATTATTTTCATACTTCAGGCAACCTTTTTTAAAATGCAGGTATTATTAGTATAAACATTAATTAATTTAACTTAATCTTCACAGAAATGAAAAAAATCAAACTACTTGCCATGGTCCTATTAATAGGCACCAGCTCATTTGCACAATGTGTTGCAAATTTCACCATTGTTGTAAGCCCTGCCAACGATGGCAGTGTATCCTTCACCAGTACTTCTACTGGAGTAAACTCCAATACCTATTATTCGTACAATTTTGGTGATGGAACATCTTCTAACTGGAGTGCTAATGTCACTCATACTTACCTTACAGGAACCTATCCTGTATGTTTAACCATTTCCGATTCAATGGGAATATGCACCAGCTCGTTATGCGATTCGGTAGTGGTAATCAACAATACACCACCAACCTGTAACGCTTATTTTTTAGCAAGCGATTCAACTGGTAACACTTTTCAGTTCAACAATTATTCAACTGGAAGTAACTTAACTTATTTCTGGGATTTAGGAGATGGCACTACTTCCAATACATCTGCTACAGTGTTTCAACACACCTATGCTAGTCCAGGTAATTACACCGTATGCTTAACCGTAACCAACACAGGAGCTACATGTACCAGTACTTATTGCGACACTGCTATTGTAACAAGTTGCCATGCCGCTTACACTTATGTGCTCGATTCCTTAGGAAACGGTGTTACGTTTACTTCTACTTCAGCAGGTACTGCCAATACTTATAGTTGGAATTTCGATGATGGAACTAGTTCTAATTTACAGAATCCATATCACACCTACTCTTCCAATGGACTATACTACGTTTGCCTCACTGTTTCTTCATCAGTCGATTCAACTTGTTCTGATACATACTGCGGTTATGTATCTGTATATGGCAACTGTCAGGCTAATTTTTATGTTAATTCTGTTGTAGGCAATATAGTTCATTTAACTAATTATTCGCATGGAAATAATTTAACCTATTTATGGGATTATGGCGATGGAAATACTAGTAACAATCTTGGCGATTCTATTCATACCTATACTGTAGGAGGTGGTTACAATATTTGTTTAACAGTATCTAATTCCGCACTTGGTTGTACGGATACACATTGTCAAACTGTATATATACCTACCTGCTCGGCAAGTTATACCTTTGTGGCCGATAGCACAACCAATGGAGTAAGCTTCACAGCTGGAGGCTCAGGCTCGCCTACCAATTACCAATGGACCTTCGGTGACGGCACTTCATCCACATCGCAAAATCCTTATCATGTCTATTCAAGTTCGGGCAACTATAGTGTTTGTCTCACAGTTTCATCCACCGTTGATTCGGCATGTTACGATTCGTTCTGTAGCACCATTACAGCAGGTACTGTTTGTAATGCCAACTTTTTCATCATTCAAGATTCTACCAATCTTTACAATTATGTTATTTACAACTACTCTGCTTCCAATGGTATTATTACATCGTATCTTTGGAATTGGGGAGATAGCACCACATCCACCTCGGCTTATCCTGTGCATACCTATAACTGGTCCATTCCTTATCAAATCTGTTTAACCATTACTAGCGCGAATGGTTGCACTGCTACTCATTGCGATTCGATATGGCCAGGACATGGAGTGAATCAAATAGCTACCGTTACTGTTCTGCCTCCGTTAACCACTGGTATTGTTAACCAATCTTCAATCACCGAATCGTTAGACAACTATCCGAATCCGTTTACCGAAACTACGAACATTTCCTATTCGATAAATAAAAATTCGAGTATCGATTTAAGTTTGTTCGACTTATTGGGCAATAAAATAGCAGGAATAGAAAACGGTGCTAAAGCCAATGGCACTTATACCACCACGTTTGATGCAGCTTCGGTTTCGGCTGGTATTTACCTGCTTCAGCTAAAGACTGAAAACAAAACCATCACTAAAAAACTAGTGATTACAAAATAATTGTTTGTTGATTAATTATAAAAAAGCGTCTCGCAATCGTGCGGACGCTTTTTTTTTGAACAAGAATAAAATAAGAACTCGAATTACTGAATTCTGAAATCCCCGCAGTCGCGAGTTTCCAAACTTGTGACCACAATTTGGTGGTGTCCTCACCACCTTTCCCAATTCCCTTTTCCCTATTTACACAAAAAAAATCCTACCCATATTACCGAGCAGGATTTATTCATAAATATCTTTTCGATGACCTAAATTAATTACATCTATGAGTAGTTGCTGGTCCACAACGTTGTATATTATACGATAGTCGCCTACCCTAATTCGATTAGCATCTCTTCACTTCAATTTAATATAACCCTGTGGCCTTGGGTTTTTAGCTAATTGATAAATAGCTGCTTTTATTTTAGAGTAATCAGGTTCATTGATTTTTTCTAATACTTTTATTGCACTTTTATTAATAACAATACGGTAAATCATTTCTTTGATTTTCGTTTAGCCTCTATTTGGCTGAATGCTTTTTCGATTGGTATTGATGGCTCATTCACCATCTTTGCTTCGTCATATAATCGAATATCTTCCAATTCTTCGAGCTCTTCCAGCATTCTCTGGTAATTTTTCAAAGGAAGAATAACCGCTATCTTTTTGCCATTATCATCAGTTACGAATTGAGTTTTCATCTGTTTTTATTTTTTACAAAGATAATTCTTTTTCTAGTAGGTATATTTTTCGAGGCTATCCAACAGTCGCGAGTTTCCAAACTTGTGACCACAATTAGGTGGTGTCCTCACCACCATTCCCAATTCCCTTTTCCCTATTTAAACACCAAAAAAAATCCTGCCCATATTACCGAGCAGGATTTTTTATTCTCTCTATTCATCTTTTTCAATGGATTTGTTTTTCTAATCCTAATTCCTAAATCTTGGAATCCTACATCC
>Ga0194047_10000755_pt1 | contig 20756 bp, 10 predicted proteins | sample JunL225m_MetaG_2_FD_160070 | JGI IMG/M metagenome (GOLD analysis project Ga0194047, IMG submission 160070) | Anoxic zone freshwater microbial communities from boreal shield lake in IISD Experimental Lakes Area, Ontario, Canada - Jun2016-L221-5m | ecosystem: Environmental > Aquatic > Freshwater... | reverse complement strand
TGGGTGATGGTGGTGGGAGGTGGATTTAGCACGGCCAAAGCGGTGGTATCTGGAATTATTTCCCCTTCGAGGGCGGTTGTATTCATGGTCTAGTTGCTCCAGTTCTGGTTCTGTTGGTTAGTAATATCGCTTTAATATTACTGCTTAGTAGTCACATACTCTCTACTAATATAACCCATTTTAACCCAAATTCAGAACAAAAAACCAGAAGTTTGCACCTTAACCGAGTTCCTAACCGGAATTTACCACCCCGAATAAGCTACTCGTAAGCTGACCTTCAGGCGGGAGGTTAGACCAAGAAGAGGTTTCAGCAAAAGTGAGCCAGAGCCATTTTAGCCCGTATTTTCCTGACACCCCAACTCCCTCCCCCACAAGTGTAAGAATATTCCTCTCTGAGTATAAATCACTCATATCAATACGTATAAAGCATTGACAGACGTGAATATTAATGATAACCTTACTGTGAGGTGATAATTGGTCAGGTAAAGGAAGGCAGATCAGATCGGGATGAATTTAGGTAGCGTTAGCAAACATCAAAATAAGCCCTTTGTAATTTCTCGCTTAGAAAAGAAGTTATCGTCTAGGCGGTTTGCCGTGCTATTCTCTTGGTTTTTACTTTCTCAGATTTTAGCCTCCTTGATTTTAGTTCCTGCCTTTGTTACTACTTCAGAGGATATAGAAACAGAATTCGATAAATTTGCAAAGGAAAGTGCGTTATCTAGGTATTATATAATTGCAGCTAATTACCTAAACTATGAAAATTGGTCTTTGCAATCCTCAAATGTCATTTTGGAATTATCAGGTCATACAGCTAAGATAATTTCTATAAATTTTAGTCCAAATGGAAAATATTTGGCTACTTCAAGTATCGCTATGATAATTAAAGTGTGGAATATCAACAATGGGTTACTTATCTCTCGCTCAGAAATCTACTTTGATCAAACCACATCTAATACGAAAAAAAAATCTAATAAAAGCAACGAGAAATCAAAGCCTGTAACAAATTTTACTTACCTTCTACCAAAGAAACCTATTATTGGATTAAAAGAGTTACCTAAAATTTCGCCCTCGGTATCTCCTCCAAAAGATGCTTTGATTAATTCTTTCTTGGAAACCTTCAAGTCTACTATTAAGGACATACTAGAGCAGATTATTGATTTATGGTCAGTACTTCAAACAAACCACTCCCAAATAGATATAGGTAAGCTGATCCACCTGTTTTTAGAAATTCTTACCACGCTTATAGTAGAACTGGTAATAGGTCTGGTAGTAGGAAGCTTATTATTAAACCTTTCCGCCTATGGTTTTATTTCCAGAGTCTATCAAAGCCTCACCATAAAGGTGCATGCCAGATTAACCTGGCGGCATAAATTCTTCTCTTCGGTAGCTACGCTCTACTGATTGGTAAACCTTCTTTGGTCGGCTAGTCCGCCAGAGAAAGATTGTTTATCAATGATGGGATGGGCAGAACAGTTATCGAGGAGAATAGTATTGATGAAGAACGGTGAGCAAACCAAACTCAAAGCAGGCATAAAGCCTGAAGCTGAGGAACCGAAGAAAGAAAGTAACAAGGCTCCCAATTTGAAGGATTTCGACATTCAGGAGCCAGACTATAAAACACCGGCACGGCTGGCAGAACCAGAAACTATCAAAGGCTGGCGGCCAGCAACCATTACAGAGGTCATCTCTATTACTATAATGTCCTTGTTCGTTTTATGGGTAGTAGTTGGCCTAATTTACTTTGTAATTACAGGAGTAGCGTGGCTACTCCTTGCTACCCCTATTCTGGGTTATCCTTTACGGAGGGTGATAGATTATCATCTACCAAAGGTCAGGAAGCCGATTAGAAGAAGGTCACAGCGGCGCAGAATGGAAAGCGATGATAATAAATAAACAAGTGTACTGCTCCGCTCTTGATGAGCAGGAGCAGTACACATACCCGTGGTGGAGATTTAAATAATGGCAGCAATAGTAAGCCAAAAAGAGAGATTGCAATTCGACTTTACCCCGGATGCTCTTGAACGCTTGGATGCGCTAAAGGATAAGTCCGGGGCAGCGTCACGGGCAGAAGTAGTAAGAAGTGCCTTAAGGCTCTACGAGTGGTTTATCAATGATGTAAGCCCGGATGATACCATCCAGGTACTCGATAGCGAAACCAAAGAAGTTAGTAGTGCCTTCAAAGCAAAGCTACTCTTAAGATAGAATTAAACTGAGTTACCACCAACGCGTTAGTGAGCCATAGGCTTATGACGATTTTGCTAAAAATGAACCTTTGTTCGTACCTTCTCAAAAATCCGGGGCAAATCACCATTTCGGGCAGAAATTAGCCTCAAAAATCGTGGTTAACTGACCAGTTGCCCCAAAATATTGATGCTGTTGGCGAATTCGGTTTGAAGCTCAAAGTTGAACTCATTCAAGCTCAAATCGGAAAGTAACCCAAGCTCAGTTCGAGCATTCGCCAACAGCATCAAATATTGAGAAGATACCCGTGTTCGTATATATATTAATATAATATGTATGTTATTTTATTCTGTAAATGTTAATTTTAACTTGGTAATATAAATTAAGTGTCATTATTGGTCGCTTACAATGTTTTGCCAGTAGAATTATTAGGTGGTAAAATGGATGCAAACGGATTAATAATTCCTGTAACAGTTTCGTTAACTGCTATTATTATTAGTTGGTGGATTGGGTATTTAGTTATATATAAATATCGCAAGCAAATTAATGGCAGAATTTATCAAATCCAGGATTTTGTTTATAATGAAAATTCATTGGGGTTAATTGAAGAGTGGTATCATGAATATTTTAGAGATTCGACTTGTGTAAACTATACTCAGCAATTTAATCAACATTTGATAGAAATTAAGCACCTACACACTGAAGTAAAAGATTATCTAAATCAGCTTAAGGCTGATTTAGAATTATGTAAGACTTATAAACTTTTTAGCAAATTTTTGAAGGTTTATTGGGTGGAACCCCACCGCCTTATAAAGCTTGACCGCGAAGCAGAACCGAATTGCGATCATTATTTGAATAAATTAAGAGAATCGATTGAATCTGCATTTTCAGTTCTGAAAGGAATTGTGTTTGAGACTAGGCAACGCATTGAAAATTCCAAAAAAATTTCCGAGGAAATTGAACAGATTATATCTAGCTTAGAGCAGGCCAAAGTAATTACGAAAGATTCCGAAGAAAGAAGAAAAGCCAGATATTATTTTTCTATCTTTAAATCATTGCTTACCGATTTAATTGGACTAGATTCAGCTTCTATTGAAGAAAGAATTTGGGAAGATCGGTATCTTATGATTAGAATTCATACAGCCCAGCGTACTCTTAATAAACACGAAGATGAATTAATCGGATTTTTTCATTATTGTAAAGTTGTTGATTCGCAACTTTCTTATACAGAGAAAATTCTTTCTGATGTTTCAAACAGTGTCCGACCTGAACGCCTTAGTTATATAACTGATTCTAATAGCTGGCCTGCTTCACTTGCTGAACCTTTTAAAAACAATTTAAAAGCATTAAGTCAGGAAGCAAAGCAGGTAGTCCAACGCTATTTGCCGTTAACTATTTCTATCCTAAACCAAGCCTCTCTAGAGGAACATAAAGCGGCTTATCAAGTAATTCAAAAAGCCAATAAGCTTATTGACGATGCGGGAATCCTGAACCAGCGTTATTACCAGCTTAAGACCGATCTCAGTAAAATGTGGAATGCCGTTGTGGAAGCTGAAAAGAGAGTCAGTAAGGTCGAAGAGCAAATAATTTTTCTTACAGATATTAATGATTACCGTACAAGCCTTGAGCTTTTGAGAAAAGATGCTAGGACATTACTCGAACAATACCGTTCACCCAACCATCTCCAGGTGTTTAGTCCGTCTGATGCTATTTTTGGAGTTACCCAAGAAGCCAGACAAATACAGGCCAAATTAAGCCCAGTAATTCAGCATGGGTTGGAATCTCAGAAGCTACTACAGCATTTATTTGAATCAGTCGACCCAACTAAGCTTGTTACTGAGAGTAAAGGGTTGCCAGAACGACTAATCGGAAGCTTGAGTGGGGAATTAGAGCTATTGAGATTCAAAGCCCTAGATTTGTATAATGAAATTTTTCAACTTTCCAGTGAAACTCTGGTGCTAAAGCATCTAGAATTCAATCAGAAAATTAGCAACTTAAATAGGCAAATTAATAATGGTTTTTGGGATAGAGTTACTCAAGTTAAAAATGATTACGAAGAAGTACAACATCATTTTGAGAAGGCACAACAGGAAATTGATAAAGTTAAGGTATCTTTGGATAAAATCAAGCCTCAAATTGATCTGACCAGTTTGAAAGAACGTTTACAACGGATTCAAGAGGAAATTAACGGTTTGAGGCAGGAGGAAACTCCAATCAGCAGTGCCAAAAATTTCGTTACCAAAGCTCAGGATCTTAAACCTCGGCTTATTAATATCAGCAAAGAGACTGGCGGATTAGCCGAGAATGGCAGGCTAGTAGAACAGAACTACATCACCCTAATTAACCTAATTGAAAAAGTTGATAACATGTTGAACTCGGTCATAAGCCGTATGAAACCGCAACCCAGGTTGATACAGTTGGACTGGAAACCATTGGAAACAAAGCTAGAAAAGCTAGAAAAAAGCCGAACTAGTTTGGGAGAAGCCTCTACTGTCCGCACTCCAGAATTGATAGAAATTCAGAAAAATGTAGCTCAACAATTAGAGCAAAACCTGCTTAGTCTATCTAAAAAGGTTGAAACAGCTTTGGAGGAGCAAAACGAATTAACCCATTTATTGCAAAAGCTGCATAATTTGGATTCTAAGAAGTTGGAAAGAACTGTAGCCTCATTACAAACCGAAGCTGACAAGTATGCGCCTGAAAACTGGTCTGAATATAATTTAGATCCGGCTTGCCTGAACAAGGCAGGAGAGTTACTCCAGAGTCGTGAGAAACTCCTAATATGGCTACAGCCTATGCAGTTTGTACTGCCGGAAATTTTTGGAGAGTTGCTAATATCAACCAATGTTTTATTAAAGGAATTCCAAACCTTTAAAGAGGCTCAGTCTGAGATTGAGAGTGCTATTAAGACTATGGGTGAAGCAGAAAACACCGCGTTGATAAAGTTAGGAACTGTTTCAAACGATCTTGATGAGTTAAGCAATATTTCAGCAGGTCTCAATGAGTTACTCGGTTTTGATTTATGGAAAAATCTTGGTGGAAAATTGGATGCGTTAGTGGCAGCCAAAAAAGAAATTCAATCACTACTTGACGAACACTATCGTAATTTGCTTACAGTTACAGAAAAAGTTCAGCGTATAAACGAATTGGCTTCTGAACGTCAAAAGCTTCTTGAGGATATCCAGAATGGATTACAAGCTGTAGAGAAAGAGTTTCATTCTGAACTAGAAAATAAAGTTAGTAAAATAAAAGTACTTTCCACATTTTCGGTGGTAGAAAGATGGTTAGAACGGGTTAAGAAACTGCGAACCGAGTTGGAACATGCTAAGAAACTATTAGCTGAAAAGGAAATGATCAACAATAATTCTCGATTGAAGTTGATTATTTTATTATTCAATTATTTAAAGCAAGCTAAATCTTTATATAATGAAACTGATATAGATATTATTGAAAACCTTATTAATTGTAGGATGGAATTTGAAAATGCAGGTAATGAATTAAATAATCTCAGATCTACAATTCAAAATGCACAAACACAAATTGAACCATTCCCTATTGATTTTAGTTCTGAGGTTAAATTTGGTAGATGTGAAGAAGATTTTCAACCATTTATGGTTGAATTTAATAGAATACAATCCAAAATAACATTTGACGAAGTTCTAGATATTACTAATAAATTTATTTTGAAGTTGAAGGGATTTAGACATGATCTAGAAGATAAAGTTGGAACCATTAATAATAATTACCGGCAATTGGACAGGCTTTGGAAATATATTAATCAAGAAATTTCCCAAGAAATTTCCAACCTTGATTCATCAAATGAAACAAAATGGTCTAATAAATTTTTGCGAGAATTAAATGAATTGAAAAATGAATTAGTTGAAAAGCAACGAACTTTTCAATCTAAGCTTGTTACATACCAGGATGTATCTGTTTTTCTTCGGCGTAAAGACCGAAACTTGAGTGAGATTAAAAATAAAAGTTTGCAAGTTATCCCTCCTAGCAACACAATTTACAACGGGCCGATTAGCAACAATGGCATAGGTCTATTTGGCCCTGGTCAAATAGAAAAGGCAGATTACAATGTTGATCAAGATAATCCAGATCAATCAGCCGTCGGATAATCTACCTTTGTATAAAGTGGCGTAATTAGGCTGACTGGCTTAGTCCTAGGATGGAACGAGCTTCTTCTACCTGAGTTTCGTATTCGGCTACTTTAATATCCAGATCTTCTTCAGGTGAAAGCCCTAGTAATACCCGGTCGGAGGTCGTATCTAACCATTCAGGCATTTCTACAACGTCTAGGGACTCGAAAGGTGAGGTTCTTTGGTTGCCCGCAAACAGTAATCTACACTTGTTATAGGATTGGGCAACAATATACTCTTTTTCGCGTGGCACATAATTGGGGTCGTCTCCCAGAAGTGCTTCCACTTCCGTGAATAATCTCATACATTTGTGCCATTCCTGTTCTTTCTCTTCTAGGTTAGCAAACAAGTTGCGGGCAGAGGACTGAGCTACACTTTCAGCCTCGGTTAGTTTGGTATTCCAACTTACGCCCATATTTAGTTCACGAGTGCGAGCCGGTACAAAAACCACTTCTAAGATAACGTAAGAAAGATTTTTGATGGAATTACCTCCTAGCATAAGAGTAGGTTTACCTACTGAGAGTCCTTCCACCGACTCAGGCAAAGGATTATGTTCATCTGAACTGCCTAATATAACATAATAACCATCTAACAATTGCCCACCAGGAAGGTTAAAATCACCATAGAAGCGCAAAACAGGACGCTGATCTGTCTCAGAGGGCAAAAATGTCTGGATAATTTTCTGGGATAAACCACTGATAGTCAGGGCTACCGCTGCTACGCCAGGAGCAAAGGAAATTCCCGATACGAACGCTTTGTCGTTAATCAAATTAGCCATAGATGTCAGATTGTTTTTTGTGTCCAAAAGAAATTCCAAGGTAACAGAAACATGTTCCATAGTAGCTGGTACTAGATCAACTAGATTAGGGCTGAGACCCAACTGTACTGGCTGGTTCTTCTGTACAGTTCGGTACTGCTGGATGGCATTAATTGGGGCGTTGCCGAGAACAGACTGCTTTAAAATCACCTGAGAAGTAACCACCAACTGTTTGGCTTGTTCACCAAATTTGCCAGTAAAAGCGGCCTGAGCATTATAAATATTGATGTAAAAGTAATCTAAACCAAGTCGCACTGGACGGCTTGGTCTGGGACCTGGTACGTAGATAGGGGTAGTAGTGCCAGTGGTATTTTGAAATTTTCGATGCTGAGGGTTCGTCATATTAATCTCCTTTACGTTCACGCTACTGCAAATATTTCCAAGTGGTGATTACAGAACGGAACGCGGTAATTACTTCCTTTTGGCTAATTATTGTCAAAGCCAGAGACATTACTGACCTATTTGTTGCTTGAAAACGTCGTCCAACAGTTTCCAGAGCATCTTCGTCGGGCTGATAAGCCGGGCTCTGAAGCGATTGCTCTACTTCTTGGCGCAACCGAGAGACAGCTTTTTCAGCATCTGCCTTCACATGCTGTTGTACCACAGTGGAGGTCGGAAGCTGAGCGGTTGTTTGGTCAAGTTGGTCAAGAAGCTGGTGTACTAGGTCGTTTGCCGAAGAGTTATTGCGCTTGTGATTGTCATTGTAGCTGACATTTCCTATTTTACCAGAGCCAAATTGAGTTACCCCATTGGCTGTAATGGCCCCTTTATAGATAGTGCCAATCTTGCCAACGATCACTTGCCTACCTGAACCATAGCTCTTGTTATTTTTTATCTCAATATTATCCGCCTTTATATTTTTTGTGATGATATGTATCACATCAGGATTGTTAGTTTGTGGAGCCTTTGCCAATTTCTCCTCCACATCACCCAAACCAGCTAGTTTACCTTTACCACGATAGAGTGCTACCGCAAAAGGCCCCACTCCTTCCCGCACGAAAATTACAGGCTCCTGAGAATCATGTAGATTGTTCTGCAGCAAACCCTTTTGGATATAATTATAAATATAATCGTAAAGCTCGAATAAGCCAATATACCCGCTGCGATTAAGGCCTGAAGAGGCTCCTTTCAAACCATTTAAGAGGGCTTCGGTGAATAGAGTATGGCGAGATTGTGGATTATACAAAGATTTCTGATCCGCACGGCAGGCGGAAATAACAAACAAGCCATCTCCCGCTTCCAATAAGTGCGTCAAAGTTTCCTTAGAAGGTGCAAGGCTCCCCTGCAAGTCGCTCTCTTCTGCGCTTTCGGTATCATCCAATGCTCCAGCTACTTTGCCAGAATGACAGGTGTTGAACAGTAACAACATTTTCCGGTACTTGATAGTTTCGATAGCTTTGGTTAATTCCTCGCTGTGAATCACCGTTTCAGGGTTGTATCGGTTACCTGCTCCTCTCTGCGCTTCGTAAGGCAAGAAATAATATCCTTTGTCGTGGCTTGGAACACCATGCCCAGAGAGCAGAAGTAGCACAGTACTTTCGGAGTCAGTACGTTTCGCCAGTTCGTGCAATCCATTCAGAATACCAGAGCGATTAGCATTCTCCCCGCTCAAAACAGCTATATTATCTGGGGTATATCCAGCAGCCTGCGGGTTTTTCAAAACAGTAGCCAGAGCTTCGACATCATTACGGGTAACTATAGCCGAAAGTTTTGGGTTTTTGTAATCACCTACACCAATTAGCAAAGCATGTCCATGATTAAAAGCCATAGTTTAAGATTTCTCCTCATTAAAAGTTCAAGAGAATCACTTTTTCTCTAATGACCGCACTAAATCAATTTTTTTGATAGCCTCTGAAAATTTCTGTCGACACTCAACATTGACTTCCCCATTTAACAACTCTTCCAGCCCCTTGGAAGCACGGGAATCTCCTATTTCACCAAGTGCAAAAGCAGCACTAGCACGAACCTCTGGTGAACTATCTTTAAGCAGGCATTCTAACAACTTCACTGCAAGGGAAGGTTTAAGTTTACCTAAAGCATTGGCAGCACTGTTTCTTAACATTGGCTCTTGATGAGTTAATAAATTATAGAGTAGAGAATTTGCTCTGTTGTCGCCTAGCATACCTAATAAATTAATTGCGTGTGATCTTAAAATATTAGAATAAAGTTCATTATTAGCGATAGTAAATAGCGGCTCAAAGGCTAGATTACCTTGATTTAACAAGGCTGAAGAAGCATAGTAATTGACTCTCTTATCTTCATCAGATAAGATATTAATTAATGCGGAAAGGATGGTATTATTTTTTGCTTTACTAATAGCATAGATAGCTCCTGCTTGCACCTTCCAGTTTTCATCCTGTAAGCATTCGATTAGCAAGGTAATGGCTTCTCCATTATTAATATAACCTAGGGCTAATACAGCGTTTTTACGAACATCAGCACTTTTGAATTGCAACAAGAATTTAAGATTTGGAAATAATTTTGTATCTAATTCATTCCAAAACTTCCAAACTTCCTTAAAAGTAGGGTAACTACATCTTTCTAACCAATCCGGATTTAGCGATTGTGATTGGAGAAAAGAAACGGCAAAGTAATCTTGCAACAGGGGATGGTAAAATCTTACCATTTGATTAGTTATAGAAAGCAGGTTAGCATCTTCGGCAAGTTTAAGAAGTGAATCCATCTCAAGTTGTTTGCTGCTACTAGCAGAAGGCTTATTGTCGTTACTACTATCTACGCTGTGAGAAATACTGGGTACATCCCAAAGCCAAGCATCCACTTGGCTCTTTTCAATCTCGCCTCTTTGTGATGCCTCCAGCATATTAAATGCTAAATGACTCAATAGTATTTTAAGTCTTTCAACCTCATCATTTGATTGTTTTTCATCCTTACCATGATGATTTGCTCGTTCTAATTCACGTAGCAAGGCTTCGCTTACGCTGAACTTAAGCAATTTGGCAGGATTTTTAGGTATTTGTTTCTCTTCAAGAAAATAAGACAACAACCGCACTAGGTAGAAGGGCTGGATGAAAAGTTCTTGTAAGTGAGTATTAGTCTCGAAATCTGTCATAAAGCTATTCACTAATTCTGCTGCATTTGGGAGAAGCTCGTAATAAGCCTCTATAAAGGCTTTTACTTGGACAGTGTTAAGACTAAGTGTATGTAAATCACGCCAATATGGTCTACCACTAAATTCTTTCTCTCGACAACTCACTAAACATTTTAGCTGGTGGTAAGTTACAGCCAATTTCTCAATGGCTTGTATACGTGGGTCAATTGCTTCATTTCGCCCTAAGCTAGGGTAATTTAGTTTGGGATTTGGTAATTCATCTAGCGCATCTAACAGCAAAATAAGCTTATTTTCGGATATTAAATTGGGAAGCTGTGTAGCTAAAAAAGGTGAATATTTCCTTATTTGTTGTTCTAAAAAATCGTTAAAATTCTGACCGGAATCTTTCCAAAGATTTAGCTCCAAATAAATTGGGATGGGATTACTATCAGGGTCTTGTAAAAAATTCTGTTTATAGTATCTGAATAAGCGGCGTAAAGTAGAAGATTTACCAGCACCAGGTTTGCCAAGTAAAATAACATGATTGTTATCTTTCAAAAACTCTTCCACCGTAAGACTAGTGATAGAAACAGGTTCTGTTTGAGCTATCTCACTAGAAATAGTAACGCCTGGATCAAGTGCGCGCCTTAATCGTTCTAACACCGAGTTAGCTCCAGCCAAAGTTTCTTTTGGTTCAATCTTACCTCGGTAGGAAGGTAGAAGTATCAGATTAGCTACATCTTCAAAATTTTTTAAAGCTAATTCTAAAGCTAAAAAAAATTGCTCAGCTAATTCAAGTAAAGAAGGCGATTGACTACCTAAATATAAGGTATCTACTTTACCTAAGATAAGCTGATCTCCTGAGCCCAAATTAGTATTACCAGAGAGTTTAATGCTATCTTTTCGCATGTTTGGGTCTTCAAAGGAATCGGGAAAAGGTTGGTTATAACGCATACTAAAATTCCTGTCTATTTACCTCTAAAAATAAGAACATTTTTTGAAAAACCCTTAGCTTTTCCAAGCTTATTTTGTTTGGAAGTAGTGATTAATTAGCTCTTGTAGATTTTGAAGATATATTTTAGCCTGATTAACCTCTTTAGCATGTAAAATTTCGAGTGACTGGTTATGTGCCATAGCATTGCGTATTTTACAAATAGCCTCGAAGCGCGGATCCCAATACTGCTTAAAACCACTTGAATCTGAAGGAAATACATCCTTGAAAAGAAGGTAATGACATGAGATTATTGCAAATAAACCCATAAAACCAGTGTAATCTAGTGGACTTACCGTGGTGTCGGCGAGCAAAAGGTCATCTTGGTTTAAATTTTCCAAAGCAAGATTTAATACTTCATTTGCTAAGGGATGCCTCTCCTCGATTAGCTTTTGTATCCAGTCTTGAGTTTTATAATGTTCTTGGAGTACATGATCAATTAAAAGGCGTAATTCTTTTTCCACTACCTTAAACAGACTATCAGGTTCTATATTACGCTCTTTATACCACAAATATCTTTGAAAATGGTTTGAAAAAGCAGTATAACGTTCATTCTCATCTAGTCTAATCAAGCCATAACTAGCTAAAATGCGCGCATCTAACATACTAGTGGTTAACCGAGGTCCAAAAAGAACTTGAAAGAGTTTTTCAAGCTCTTCACCTTCATCTAAGAAAGTAAGAATTCGCTCATAAAAATCTTTAAATTCACGAGCAACCTGAAGGAAAGATTTTCGAATATCTAGGATGTTATAATAAAATAAGTCGTAAGCTATCTGGTTTCCTAGCTTAGTGAGAAGAAAAGGATGACCACCACAATAGTTAATTATTAGCCCTCTATCTTGATCTGAAAGATGCCTTTTCTTAGAATAATTAGAATTTCCTAGAAATTGCTCTAAATGTTGAAAATAAAGTTCTAGTTCATTTGTATTAAAAACCGATAGAAATATTTCTGTAAAGAGTTGATGAAAGGTTGAAAGACCTGGGATTGAATCTTCAATTCTACGGAGAGTGCGGCGGCTTATGACGACAAAAGTAGTATTGTAATTATCAGACAAAGAACGCAAGGTTTGAAGGCAGATTCTCTTATGTTTAAACACACTCGTAGCGGAATCAAATTCATCCACTATTAATTTCATGCGATAACCTGAATCTTTAGTTGTCTCAAAAAAATCTTTAACCCAACCGCGTAACTCTTCCCAAAGTATGTTAGGTTGGCAGGCATTATCAATTATATCTTTCAAAATAAGAAGAATATCGTTTGGTATTTCGGTTTTTTTCAATTGACGCAAAAATTCTTTAAGAATATCTCTAAAAAAACTTTCGGGATCTTCAAATTCACTTAGATCAATTATTACAGCTAGCACCCCTAGATCTTGCAAATCTTTGAGTTGTGATGGATTACAGAAAGCATGGTAGACAAGACTACTTTTACCAATACTATAGCCTCCAATAACTGCAAGATTACCGTAGTTGCGGAAAGTTTTTGCTCTTTGTAATTCTTGTCCGCGCCCAATAAACCCTGAATCTTTGACTATTATTCCCACTTCTTCAAATGGATTGCGATATTCGGGGAGCATAAGCTTAATTTCCTTTCCTGCGAGTAAGATATTGTTTGAAAAGGCCCACTTTAATGATGTAACTATGTCCTTGTTGTTCAATCACCGAACGTCGCATGAGATCTTTAAGGATAAGATCAATTGAAATAGTGGTAGAGCAGTTAATGTCACTTCTAGGGCAGAAACCAACGCTGCTTCTGACTGCGATTTCTTCTAACACCTTCTCTATTTCGTTATTTATAGATTTCTCAATTTCATCAAAGCCTGATATATAGCTGAAATAATTCCCAAATAGGCTAAGGTTATCCCCAGAGTCAGTCAGATTATCGAATTTAGGAGTTATAATCAATTCATCTAGGTAATTACTTAGCATCTTGTCCACGTGTGCATCTGTGACACGAATAATACTATCTATATTTATTACTTCTACTATCTTATTACATAATAGTTGTAGATAATAGGGGTTACAAGCGGTTAAATTTATAATGCGTCGAATAGCTTCACTAGCATATCGGCTCTCCCCATTAGATAACAACACGGGTTTTTCAATAAGCTCACGAGCATACCGCTCTTCAAGATAGTTTATTTGTATAATATCAGCAATCGCAAATTCATTACCATATTCTTGCATAAAGGCGGTCATGCCATCATGACCGGCCATAACTACATTGAACAAACCGGATTGGAGTAAGGCTTTCCAAAAGGTTAGGAAGGGTTTTAGTTTGGCTCGGTTTACCATATTGCGTTGATAAAGATAACTAAATTCATCAATTAGAAGTATAAGCTTAATGGCTTCCCATTTCGGATTTTTTCTGGTAAGTTCACGGAAATCTTCCAAACAGGTTTTCAAAAGGCTCTTTTTATTAGAATCACCATTATAGGTTAAGCGATCTGGCAGGTTAAGTTTAAGGGAAATTCCTAATCTTTTTTCTTCTTTTCCAATTTCCCTCTTTAGGCAAGTAATAATTTCCCAGCCAAAGTCCTCTTCAAGCGGGTTTTTCTCGCTGATAAAGTTAGCAATATTACCTAAATCAAGCGTAAGAACTCTGGGGTTCTGTTCTAGTTTGCGCTTAACAAAACCTAAAAGAGAGGTTTTACCAGCCCGCTTTTGCCCATACACCGCGATTGATTTACCGCCTTCGCCTGACGTCTCTTGACTTACCGCTTTCTCAATTCGCTCCACCAATTCATCCCTACCCTTAAACATATCAGGGCGATCTTCTTTTTCACCCGCATGGTAGGGATTTTGGGCTACTGGCTCAAAAGTATTAACTGAGCCCAGTTGGATCGGTAAAGTATGGATAGTTTCTATTACATTCTCTTTCTCTCGGGAACCATAAGGAAGGTAACTCAATTTGAGGTTGAGGGAAAAAGCTTTTTCCTGGCGAGCTTGATCGGTAAGATGGAGTTCAATTAAAACGGTACGTGACTCTCCTCCTAAGAGCGAAGTGTTGAAAGGGATATTTTCTTCTTGGGCAGTATAAAGATTAGAATCATTTTTTACAAAAACCTCACCAGACTCTGCCGGGCTACATCCTGATCGGTTAGAAACTACCACTTGTACTTCAATTTTATCGTTAGCCGGATAAATCTTGCTTCCCAACTCTAGCCGTAGAACAGGCTTGGAATGTTCATTTAGATTGGAGCGTAGTTCCATAATTTTGCGTTCAAGTTCTTTAACAATCGGGTAAAGTGACTCTACCGAAAGAAGAGTAGGATACATTTCGATAAGCTTAAGTAATTCATCACACTCGGCCTTAGCCCTACGGCAAATATCATCCCGCTCCATAAAGTCGCCACTGGTAGTTTCAAAAAATTTAAGACAATGCTCGTAAATCTGTCTCATTTGATCTAGGCGTTGACGGTTTTCAGATTCGGTCTGGCTGTAGAAATAAGGTTTTTGTTTAAGTTTCGACAGTCTATCAAGGGTTTGACGTAAAGAAGCAGTGGCTAAATCCACCTGACGAAGCAGGCTCAGCTCTCTAGTAACTTCCAATACTTCCGCACTCTTCTTTTCTTGTAATTTTTCCCAAAGTTTTTCAAGATATTGAGGGTCATAAATTATTTCAGAGGATTTAGCAATACTTTCATAATTCAAATATTGCAGCATATAAGTGGTTAATTGAGGGCTGGAGACAAAGATGTTCAACAGATAATCGCGGGCATATTTACTATAAAGGGCTAAATTAATAACAGCATTGAAAAATCTAATGCTGGTGTCAGCATTAGATTGACTTAACACCCGTAATATAAACTCTTCCAGATTTTCTCGCTCAAAGGGTCCCAGTAAAACACTTAGGTTAAAGCGCAAGTAACGAATAATGAGGTATCTAAAATCGCTAGAAGTTTGTTCTCTAGCGGTGTATTGGTACATAACTAAGGCTTGACGATACCACTCACTAGAAATTAGTGGTTTGTTTTCGCTATCGGCGGCATCTCCCCGATATTGGAAACTACGCCAAATATATTGATAAGCGTCATCGCTATTGAGGTTCTTGTCTAAAATAATCTTGGCGAGTAAGAGACGATAATCAGCTTGATCATTTGGAATACGTGCGCCATCGGCAATAGAGATACCTCTTCTAACCCGGTCGGTATCAAAATTAGCGTCAGCATCATTAGCTATATATCTCTTACGACCTTTCTCCTCCTCAAAACGACTCTCACTGACACCTCCTATAATCTTAACCCGGTCTAGGAAGAAGCGAGCAAACTCTGATAAACGTTCGCTAAGATCAAAACGATTTATGTCGAAATATTCTTTTATTTTCTCAAACTCACGAGCATCAATACTATCGAGCAATTCCTGCGCTTTAGGGTCAGGCGAAATTTTCAAGATATTAGCTAAGATGTCCCTTGCTTCATCATATCGCTCCATATTAATCAAGCAAAAAGCTTGGTTACGTTGCACAAGCAAATCATCGGGCTTGCGCGATAAGACCTCTTCAAAAATTTGATAAGCGGCCGTATAATTTTTGGCTTTTAGCTGAACATAGGCAATTTGAGTACGCCATTGAATTTGTTTTAAGACATTATCTTTAGCCTGTACATATTGTGACTCGATCAGAGCAATTGCCTCGTCATATTTCTCGATGAGAGGATAATAGTTAATTAGTGATCTATCTACCCTACTTTGATCTTGTACTTTATTGCGATTATCCTCTAAGAATTTCACCGCCTTTTTAAAATTTTTCTGCTGAGCATAGAGAGAGGCAAGGTCAAGAATAGCACTATTCATTCTGTGGTCCCTTTGGAAAATAGCCGAAAGATATAACTTTTCTGCTTTTTCATAGTCCTTATCAATAATATGTGCATCCTTAGCTTTATTGTAAGCATTATCTACATGAGATGGGTTATCAACAGAATCGGGAGAAGTTTCGGGAGGTAGAGGTGTATCTAGAGGAGAATAATTATTATTTTTAGGCGTGGTAATAGTGTTTGGTGGTGGTGTAGAGCGTTGAAATACTTGATTTTTAGGAACATAACACTGCACTCTGGTAGAATTATTAGATTTATTTAAATATTCACCTTCAAGATGGCGGGCAATTTCATTATTCGGCTCTAATTTAAGGGCAAGCCTAATTTGAGCTAAGGCACTCTTCCATTGTCGTTTAAGAGCCTGCTCTTCAGCAATATCTTTATAATTTAAGAATTGCTCATGCTTTTTCTCCTTTTCCAATTGGATTACTAAACTTGCCTCACGCTCGCTTTCTAACTGGTAATAACTTACGACTGGGTTAATATTCAGTGGGCTAAGAGTTTCTAAGACCTTACAAGCAATCCCGTTTGATGGTAAAGTATCATCTTTAAAGTAATTCAGGACTTGAACTGCCTGAGAAGTTCCGCCATGACAATATAATATATAAAGTATAGCTTCCATCAAGAGCTTGAAATCAGCAGGTTGTTGCCACAGAGACTCTTTTTCACACAGTTTAAGGAAAGGTTTAACAAAGCGATAAGTTGCCGCTAAGTGAACATATTTTAGCCATGCGGGGTTATCTTGGGAAGGGGTGATATACCCAAAAAGACTCTCAAGAGACCTTAAGGCTCCAATATTATCCTCGTTGAATAGATGAATATAGGCTAAATTATGTAAAGATTTAATCACTGGCGCTTTTTCTTCTTCTATGATATTCACCTTTAAAGGTTTGGCAGCAGCCTTGCTAAATTCTTCCAAAGTTATGGGTATATTTTTCAAGATAAAATTAACACAGGCAAGGTTGTAGTGTCCTATATAAAAGTAGGAATGTCTCTTTGTTAATTCTTCTAAGGCTACTCTGACTTTTTTAAGCTTATCTAAGTCTTTTTCTTTACTAGATAGATAATTATTATAATGAATTTTAGCACTAGACCAATAACTATTGATTTCTTGGCGAGTTTGATAAAATCTATTATCTAATTCACTAGAAGGTATAATAAAATCAGGTGTGTATAAATCTAAATTAGAAAATTGGAATGTGGCCTCGTATCTGGCTTTAAGAGCCACCAAGACTGGTGGCTCTGGCACAACGACTGGGACTGGTGGCTCTGGCACAACGACTGGGACTGGTGGCTCTGGCACAACGACTGGGACTGGTGGCTCTGGCACAACGACTGGGACTGGTGGCTCTGGCACAACGACAGTTGGTTTATCTTTTATTACGCACAAAACAATGGTAGTGGATAGAAACTCGGCGGTTCCCCCTTCGCTAGTGAGAACTTCAACTTTATTTCCGTCATACTTGACAAACTTACCATTAATGATAATTACCTTGTCGCCAATTTGAAGGTGAAAAGTTACATCACTACCAGATTTAATATTTTCTATATTCATAGGAGGTTTAACTGTTTAACTAAGTTTGGTTTGATTGATCGTTTACAAATTACTCTAACAGGGAGTCAACCCACTAGCGTTATGACGCATTTAGAGCGAAATTTCAGACTGAGACCAGTCTACTTTACAAGGAAGAAATCGTAGTCCAGCCTCATTTTCAGGCAAGATACAGGATATGTTTCGGTTCTAGATGCACCGTTTCTAATGTGGGTTGACTCCCTGACTACCTAACCGGATTTGGTATTACAACTCCTAAAGACGGTGATTAAAGGCTTTTTGTACACTGCACAAGCTCAGTTAGACCGTAGGCTACTAAAAGTTAGTAACTCTCCACAATCTTTGTGGACTCTCAGCTATTTAATACTAAGATGATTATAGATGAGTAATGGCAGGAGCGCAATAGGAAGTGCAAAGTAATCGTTAATTCGATGCCATTTCGATTTGGGGTTCCGTACACATTCGAGCATAGAACAACGCTAATGAACCTTAGGCTTTACCAATGGGCTAAATAATAGCACAAGATAAAAACCAACGATAATCAGCTACCCGTCAAAAAATGTGTTGCTTATTATCGGAAGTTTGGTTCCTAGATTGATTCCGATAAAGAAAGTTACTGGAATTAATCTTAATCTCACTGTATAAGCACCTAAAATTAATTATCTTGTTAATTTTAGTGTGTAATTTTGGCCTTATCTTCCCTATACCCCCTACATATTCGGCTCAGTGCTTAACCTCGTATCGCCCAAAGCACTATTAAGAACTCCACTTTTCTATTCTCTATAGTGCTTTTACCACGAACCCACGAAAAGGCCACTAAGAATAAGCTACTCTTTAGACGGAAGGTTCTGGCAATAATGGGTATCAGCAAAAGTGGGACAGATCCCTTTCAGGCCGTATTTTCCTGACACCACTACTACTTGAGATACTTTTTAATCAGTGCCTTAATACCTTGTGAGTCAATGCCGCCTCTGTCACTATCAACGGTTACAATAAGTTTGCCTTCTTCTTCTACTGGCAAGATATTTTGCTTTCGGTACCAGACTAATTTTTGCTCCCATCGCTGGCGGTACTGCTCAACGTGTAACATTCCACAATGTTCCCAATAATAGGTAATTCCACTTTCAGCGTCTTCAATTGTAAAATCAGGATAGCGAGTTGTTCCGTCTGTAGCACTAAGCGGTTGTTCGTAGCTATACGACACACCAGCATTTAACAGCTCGTTAGCAATAATTACTTCCGACTTGGAGCGCATCGGCTCACCATTGGCCGACCTGTGAATAAGGTTTTCCTCCAAGAAAGTATCTTTTACTGCAATCGGCGAAGGCGGGCCAAACAAGTTGGTGAGCCTTCGTCTGGTTTCTGAGTAATAGGTGCTGTTGTATTCCCATAGTTTTTCACGTGACCCTTGATGAAGAATAACTACTTTATCTTTTTGGCGGGTCAGGGCAGTGTACAACAATTCTCTGGAAAGTAACCAGCAAGGATTGGGTAGTATTAAAAAGGTAGTACCAAATTCGCTGCCTTGCGCTTTGTGGACAGTAACGGCATACGCGAGTTCAAGATAAAGATTACCTTCTTCTTTAAACTCTGATTGATAAAAACTGTACTCGAAATTAGGCTGTGTAGAAAATTCTACCTTAAGTTGGTCAGGTTTTCCTTTCCAGTTCTTGTTGAATGTAGCCAGGCCCACTACTACCCCAATCTCACCGTTGGCAATATATTCCATCCCTCCCACAGGATAAACGCGATTGCCATAGCGCCGGTGATTAGTAACATTTATTACCTTATCGCCATAAACAATGTCTTCGGCCCCCATCGGTTTAGGTATCTTTGCCGACCATTTGTTGGCATATTCTAAAGTTCCTTTGCGAAAGTGGCCTTGAATTAGCCGGTTCAGGTCACGTACCCCGAAGGCTTGCCCTCGCACGGGTGAAAGAATTTGCCAGGCTTCAGCTTTATCAGCAGTTTTGCCACAATTAAAAAATACGGCTTTGCCTCCGTCTGTTCCGCCCAAGCTAATTTCAAATCCACTGCTATCATTTATGTCTTTTAGACCAAGTTCTTGAGACAGAGTTGCCAGCAACACTCGGCGGAGATCCTCAGCAGTATCCCATTGGACGAACCTTACGTGTCCTAAATTGTCTTGTAGCAATGCACGGCTAAGAATTTCATCCTCACCTGGGCCAAGCGGACGGTCACTATACCATTCAGCCAGTTGCAAATCCTCACGGGGTTTGCCTTCTTGTCTCTGTCGGCGACGCACTGTTAACTCGGCGTATCCAGTGTCGACTCTGACCGCTTTATTCTCTATTTTATCCGGCTTAAGACGGGTTACTATATCTACAAAAGGACGACCTGCCCCAATTGGTGGAAGCTGGGCCGGGTCGCCGACCAAGATTAGCCGTTCTACTCCTTCTAAGGCATCCAGTAAAGCACCGAATTGTTCTTCGGTTAGCATCGAGGCTTCGTCTATGATAACTGTTTTCGCAGGGCTAACTTTCTCGCCGCCTGTAATACGATAGATACCGGTTTCGCCCTCATAGCGTTTATAGCGATAAAGAAACTGGGCGAGGGTCTGCGCTTCTATTTTCGTAGCTTTTTGGAGCTGGACACGCGCTTTGCCGGTTGGGGCAAGTAGTAGGATGCCACCCGCTTTGACTGAAGGTTCGCCACATAAAGCGGAAAGCATGGTGGTTTTACCTGTTCCGGCAGGGCCTATCAAAACTGCTATTCGCGACTCAGCCAGTTCTTTAAGGGCAACGGCTTTTTCGGTGCGGGCTAACTCTTCGTCTTTATCTTTTGGGTCATAGACTGCTTTCTGTTCGGCTAATACCGTATCCAAGCGTGTGCGCCATTCCACTGGTAGGTTATGCCGTTTACCTTTGAGGCGCTTCTCGACGGTTGAGCGAATCAGATCACCAGTTTTCTGAAAGCGGTTGAGCTGGTAAGCTGGCGTACCATTTTTGAGAGCGCATTCAATAATGAGGGGCGCAAAAAATCCTGTGGTTACATCCAACATATCACCGGTTAGTTGGCACTTTGGTTCCAGTGCCAACTCTCGAACAGTAGTCACTATATTGGGCCTGGTAGAATGTAGCTGCAGCCAGAAGCAATCTAGGCGTGTATCTTTTACACTAACTACCCTGATTCTTGATACAAAATGTATCAAGTTGTATCAAATCCTTATCAAAGTGATACAAAGTG
>Ga0194047_10000754_pt1 | contig 20761 bp, 16 predicted proteins | sample JunL225m_MetaG_2_FD_160070 | JGI IMG/M metagenome (GOLD analysis project Ga0194047, IMG submission 160070) | Anoxic zone freshwater microbial communities from boreal shield lake in IISD Experimental Lakes Area, Ontario, Canada - Jun2016-L221-5m | ecosystem: Environmental > Aquatic > Freshwater... | reverse complement strand
CTCCTTTGTTCCTCTATATATCTTAACCTTCATTATCTCTTAATGCAAAGATTAAACTATAATTTATTTAATTTATCAAATATAATTTGGGCTGTCTGTGTTGATGAAAGTCCTGTTGTGTCAATTTGAAATTCGTTGTCATGTTTCCATTTGAGAACATCGTCATTCAGCCGTTTGCAAATCGAAAAATCTTTGAACTCTGGATATGTCCGCAAATCCAATCTTCTTTTTAATTCCTCGTCTGTCGTGAACAGCCCGAAAATTTTTATTGAAAGGTCTTTGTCTAATTGATAAAGTGTGTCAAGGTATTTATTGATTTTATCTCCGCTGAAAGTGTCAACTACAATTACAGGACTGAAACCGCATTGCAGAAATTCAAAAACTAATTTGGTTGATGCTTGAAGCATGTCAATGTGTTCTTGTTGATTTTTCCAATCAACTGAAATTACCATTTGTCGCAAAGTGTCAACTTCCAATCTGACACCTTTGGGAAAAAATTGAGATAAACATTTTGCAACCTGTGATTTTCCTGAACCTGGTGCTCCTCTGATAATTATTATGTCAGTATGGCTGTCCTTCATTAGTTACTAATACATTATTGATAATTACTGCATCTAATCCCATTTCCTTTGCTGACTTAAGAGCATCTTCCTTTGTGTGAACTATTGGTTCCCCTTGTCTGTTAAAGGAAGTATTTATTAGTCCAAGAATATTAAATTTCCTGTATAAGTATATCAGCAAATCATATAAAAAGGGGTTCTCGGATTTATTAGTTATTACCTGGATTCTTGCTGTACCCGAATTATGAATCACCCCTGAGAGTTTTTCTCTGTATTCTGGGATTATAGGGAAATCCATAAGCATATATTTTGCTAAACAGTGGATGGCTTTTCCTGTTGCTAATTCGGCTACTTCTTTCAACATCACAGGAGCCACAGGTCTATACCATTCCCGTCTTTTACAATCAATGCTTACTTTTTCGGCTAATTGTTTTGAATTTGGAAGGGCAATAATACTTCGGTTCCCCAATGCTCGTGGTCCAGTTTCACCATAACCATTACATAAGCCGATAATTTTTTGTTCAAGCAGAAGTTCTGCCGTTTTGGCAATGGCTTCATTATTATAGGAAGAGCAAGAATTTCCCAACCCAACATTATTCAGATATGGAGTATGAATTGGGATAGTATAACCTTTTTTCCACTCAAGAAAAGCAGCAGCTCCAATGCTTAAACCACCATCATTGCAGCAGGGAGGAATAAAAACATTTTCAAATCCACATTCATCAGCAATTCTTTTATTAGTAATAATATTTAAAGCGCATCCTCCAGAGTAATACAAATTGGCTGCATTAACCTTCTTTTGAATACTCTGTATTTTTTTCAGAGTTTCTCTTTCGAAGATAGTCTGAAATGTTGCAACAATATCTTGAAAAAAAATTTCTTTGTTGTCAATTTTCTGATACTCCCTCCCAAATTGTTTTTTGATGGAATTTAAAATACCCATTTCATTATTCCAATAATCTTTGAAATAATTATTTGATACCAACCAGTCTTCAATTCTTTCATTATAGTTACCAAAACACGCATAACCCATGAGCTTTCCTGGGACACTATTATGCTCACCTGTTTTTGCGCCTACAATCATAAAATTAAGCGCATTACCATTGTAAAATTTGGTAATATATTTTAAGTTCCAGTTAAATTCTAAAAGTTTAATTGCTCCGTTCTTATAAATAAAAGCTGAAAAATTACTAACACTTGAACCACCGTCAAAATGAATTAGTAAGCTGTTTTCCTTAAAATTTCCATAAAAAGGGAGACATGAAGCAATATGAGCTAATTCATGGGAACAATTATATGCCGTTATCTTCTTTTCCTCCCTTACACTATATTGATAAGAAGCATTCGCAGGCTCCAATCCTTCATAAAGACTTTCACTTTTGTTCGCTTCAATTTTTAATTTCCCATTTCGAGTAATGAAACAACTTCCCGCAAAAGAGTTCACACTAACCAAATCGAATTCATCAGGTAGTTTTAATAATCCATCGTCTATAAGTTCTTCTAAATAATTCTCTAATCGGTTATCATACTTCCTACGTGTGTATCTCTCAAGTTGAAGATATTGGAGTACTTCTCCCCCTTGCATCAAACATAAATTGTGGTCATGGACTTTATCTGGATATTCACGCTGGCTTATATCTTTTATCCCATAAAGAGCCAACGATGCTTTTTTGATATTGAAGTTTTCTTGCTTCAATTGAATAGAAGTGTTTGAGGTTTGTTGCACGACATATTCTTGCAAGGAAAATCACAAGTCTTCATGATTTTAGAAATCTCTGTTGAACGCTTAGTGGAAAGTATTTCAATAATGTCTTGCTTGGCAATGTTGCCCAAGGGTTGTTTTGCCAATGGAATTCTGCGGTGGTCAAAACATTTTACAACATCACCGTTTGGATAAACACAAATATTTTTTCGTGCTGCACATGGTGTGTCGTTAGCATAATTTACTTTTTCGGTTGTTGTCGGAGTGTGCCAATTGTAAGCACCAAAGTCTTGATAGAATTGTGTGTTGTGTTGAATGCCTTGTTGCTTACACCACTCAACAACTTTTGGAATTTCTTCTGCGGATTCTTTTGAAAGCACTGATTGAATTCTAAGTTGGTCGCCTAAGATTTCTTTTGCAAGCATTATCTTAGGCATTACAATGTCAAAGTTTTTTTTGCCTCTGAACTCATTCCATTTTTCTCTCTCAACTGAATCAACTGAAATAACAAGTATGTGTCCAAGTGCTTTGTATCTCGTCAAAAATTCTTCGTCAACAAATCTTGCGTTTGAAACTATAACCATTGGAACATCTAACTTCCTTGCTTCTTCGGCAATTAGCATTACATCTTTTTTGAAAAGCAAAGGTTCGCCACCTGTCAAAGTAACTTGATACAAATTGTGATGAAGTCTTTTTAAGCAAGTGATGAAATGCTCAATCATTAAATGTTGGTCTCTCGGTTCTGGCTTTTCCCAAATTCCGCACTTGGGGCAACGGTCATTACATGCGTTTGTAATCATGTAAATAAGTTCGTTGCCTTTCACTCCGTAAAATCTTCTGATTGGAGTTTTATACCACCTGTAAATACTCCATTCAATTGTCTTGAGTAAAACCATTGGTGCTACTAAGAGTGGGTTCTTCACTCTCTTTGCAAATGGTCGCATCTCTCCAATGTAATCACTGATTACATGAGTAACTCCCTGCTTGTTTTTTTTAAGACTGTATATTAGACTCATGGATGTTTCCTTTATAAATTGATTCTGATGCGTCCCACATTAAAACGGTGTGTCCTTCGTAAACTGTGGCACTTGAACTTTTATATTTCTTAAACAGCTTCATAAACTTGTTGAAACCTGAAATAGAATTTTTGTAACCGTAGTCGTGCCACAACTTTGCTTCGGGGCAAAAACCAATTTTGTATTTGCTACGCATACGCAAACACAAATCAACATCTTCACCTGCTGCTGTCGGAAATCTTTCGTCAAAACCGAACTGCTCCACAACAAAAGATTTTATTCCGAAATTTAGTGAAGGCATATACCACAACTCTTTTCTGTCGGGAAGTAACCACTTGCCTGCAAGTGTTCCGTTAATGTCGTGGTAATAATCAAGAAATGTCTTGCCCCAAGAATAAGTCATTCCTCCAACTGCTCCGAAATCGGATTGCATAAGAAAGGAAGTCATTTTTTCATTCCACTCTTTATCTAAAATACAATCGTGGTCGGTGAACAAAAGACAATCAGCACCGCAGGTGCTGATTGCTTTTTCTATTCCGATGTTTCTTGCTCTTGCAGGTCCACCGTTTTCGTCTAATGCTGTGAAGTCAACAAAGTCATGTTTGAGTTTATACTTTAACGGACTTGCATCGTCAACCAAATAAACTTTGTCAAAGGGTTGCGTTTGATTTTGCACGCTGTCAAGCAACCTGTCAAGACAGTTAATGTCCCACTGTGTTTTGATGTAGCAAGGAATTATTAAAGCACTCATAGTCTTGATGTATAAATTCAATATGTTATAAAAATCACGAAAACTTTTTTATTGCATAGTCCTCATAAAAAAGCATTTTGTTTTTTTCCTCATCTGTAAATTTTAGCCCTTCAATTTTATGCTCTAAAAAGAGAATCATATCAATTCCTCTTTCCAAGATTTCTTTTTTTGTCCACTCGGTGTGTTTGCTAATATCAATTTCATTGTATGAGCCTGTGCTGAATCTATTTTTCTTTTCTGTCCAACCCAAATTACCTAAAGAACTATTCTTTCCGTTTTTTAAAATCGTCAAATTACCTAAAGTATTTAAGAGAATCTTATGAGCCATCGGGATTTCATCTCCTTTAAGTCCATTTGAAAAATCATTAACAACGGTAGACCAGTTATCTAAAAACTTTTGTGGAATTATGTGTTCTATTGTAGTTAATTCGTATTCGTCAATGCTTACTTTGTCATTCGTTTCTCTGAATTGTTCCTTCAACTTTTCTTCATAAGCAAACAAAAAGTATTTCAAAGTACCCCACCGATGAAATCCTTTGGCTCCGTTTACATAAGTGAACAAATTATTCATACCTTGAATAATGCTTTGAGCAGAAATCGGAGATTTAATTAACTCTTCAATTTTCTGGTTTATACTCTCAACACTGTCTTCATCAGAATAAATATCCCTACCCCAAGTTGCTGCTGTCCTTTCATCAAACAACCAAAGAGTTTTATTCCTGAATAGAATTTTTTCAAGATTAAACAAAATCTGTTGTAAACTTTCCTCATTACTTTTAAGAAGCAAGGCAAGTAGAAAAACCTTTAATTCTTTGCCACTATTCAGTAAAAGAATCTTTTTAAGAATGAGAGATTTGGAATTATGAATCTTATACCAAATAGGAGCAGCTTCGGATAACTTGATAATATAGTCTTCAATCTTATTGTAAGAAACGGTTGGTTCTTTTTCTTCGCTTTCATCCTTATCAAACTTCTCAGATTTGTTACAGAACATTTGGAAAACCTTTTCTTCTGCAACTTTTTCAGAAAAAACGGCTTCTTTCGGCTTTCTATAGAGTGACAAATGTGCGGAAAGAAAAACATCTTCGTCTAAAATTGAATCTGGATTTTGAGCCAAACAAGAATATATTTTTCCCCACGCCTCATTAATTTTCTTTCGTAAATTATCCCTATCCTCTTTCTCACTTTTTAACTTTTCAGTAAGATAAATTAATCTGTTTTTCAACTTCTCAAGAGTTGATAAAGGTTTACCTCTGTTATTCATAGTTTCAAAAACGGCTTGAACATCTAAATCTTTTTCAATAATTCTAATATCAAACTGTAATGATGCGGTGAGTTTTTTGAAAATAATTTCCCTCTGTTCATTACTTAAATCTTTCAACCGAAAAACGAAAAACTCTTTTGCGAAATGTAAATTCTTAGTGTAAAGATTCAAGCTATTATCTTTAAGAATGAAAGATTTATCTTCAAAGATATTTCTCAGTAAAAAATTAAAATTGTTGTCAGTGTTGTCATAGCTGAACTTGTAAATAGTACTGTTGCCTGATTGGTTGGTTTTAGAAAGATAAGTTTTCATTAAATCGCTCTGGCTTTCACCACTATGTCCTTCGCTTGCTAATTTTAGAATTTCAAAAATGAAAATGCTAATTGTTGTCAATCTTTGCTGTCCATCTACTACATGGTAAAACTTTGCCCCTGTAAGCCACATTTCATTTTCAGCAGGTTGCATTTCTTCTAAATAAATAGTTCCTGTATAGTGTTTTCTATACACACCATTTTCTTCAGAGATTTCATCAACATCATCCCATAATTCTTGCAACTGTTTTTCTTCCCAAGCATATCCTCGTTGATAATCAGGGATTCTGAAAATTTTACTATTAAATAATTCGGTTAAATTAATTGCTGCCATTTTGATTCTTGTTTTAGTCTGTTATCTGTTCATTAAGAGTTCAAATGTTTCTATGGGGAAGATGGTAATAAAAAGTTGTCTATTTTATGTTTGATTTGCATTAATTCCTTTGGAAAAACATTGATTGGTTAATGTGTCAAAAGTAAATAAAATTGGTGTATGAAAATTCTATTTCGTTTCAAATATTAATAAATGAAACAATTGACGAATCAAATCTAAAATATCAACTCAAAACTTATAAAATCTTATTCTCTTTGTCCTACTGAATTTAACTATTTTCCTTTTCAAAACGAAACATTGAATTTAGTATTGCAAACAGTAAAATTAAATGAAAATAATTAATAAATAAGTCGAGCATCTCTACATTAAAGCGAGCCTAGGTATCGGACTATACTCGGAAGTTTTCATGGCAGTGAGCTATGAAACCGTGCCATCTCGTTATGTATTTAACAATAAGTTAAATCAGGAGAAGTCTGTCCAATTGATGCTTAACAGCACATGGTTTGTTATTGAGATTTGAGAGACTATGAATTGGTTGTGTCAAAAGCTTATTTCACATTGAAGGCATAACAAAAGGAGCAACTTCTCAATTGCATTCTTCAGTTAAATAATGATTCAATATCAACAAAGACCTACGAAAACATAGCTTCGCAGTCTGGTTTCAGGTTTTGTTAATAACAAGTCCAATTCCCCTACATATATTTTTCTAACTTTGCTACCTGTAGGAATCATAAAATTGACAGCAATACAATCAAAATATTAAATGACAACAGTAGGCACAGACACGATAAAATTTACTTTTTCAGGACACGATTCCTTCCAGTGCCGTCAGCTTTGGCTCAAAAAAGGTTACGACTACATTCAGTCAAAAAAATCTTTCAATGACGAAGATGCAGTTGTGAAATTAGGAGTTGGAAAAAATATGGTTTCCGCAATCCGCTACTGGATGAAAGCGTTCAACATCATTGACGGCAAAGACAAGCCGACAGAATTTGGAACAAAACTTTTTGACAATGACGGCTACGACCCATTTCTTGAAGACGATGCAAGTTTGTGGTTGCTGCATTATCAACTTATCAAGACAGGACTTGCTTCAACATACAGCATAATCTTCAACGAGTTTAGAAAAGAAAAACTTTTTTTCAACAAAGACACTTTCGTGAACTATTTAAAAAGAATTCGTGAAGCAGAAAAAAACTTCAACTTCAACGACAACACAGTTGCAGACGATTTCATTGTATTCGTAAAAATGTATCAGAACAGCGAAGGCAGCAAAGATGTTGAGGACAGCTTTTCAGGAATACTTTCTGAAATTGAATTGCTGAAAACAATTGGCAAAGGCAAAGACGAACAATACCAAATTGAAAACAATGAAAGAGACAAACTGCCAGAGGCAGTTTTGCTCTTTTCAATTTTGGATAATCCGACTTACGGAGATTCCATCGGACTAAATTCTTTGGAGCATGACAACAACAGCCCAGGTTCTATTTTCTGTTTGAATCGTTCAGGACTGACAAATAAAATTTCTGAAATTGTGCATGACAACAAGCAGATAACTTTCACAGACCATGCAGGAATAAAAGAGTTACAGTTCAAAAAGAAACCAAATGCTTATTCAATCTTAGATACATACTATGGCAAATAATTTCACAACATCGGTAAACATTCTCAGAGACACTGAGAGGGATTTTCATTACATCCCAACACCAAACGCCAAGCAAGTTGTAAGTCAGATTGTGAACGACTTCAAAAAAGGAATTCGTTCATTCAACATTATTGGAACTTACGGCACAGGCAAATCCTCATTCCTCCTTGCGTTGGAACAAAGCATCAGAGGAAAGAAAAGATATTTTGACCCAAACTTTATTTCAAATCCGAAAGTTGACTTTGTAAAAATTGTTGGTTCATACACTTCAATCGTAGAACAGTTTGCAGACACATTTGAAGTAACCACAGCAAAAAACAAACACGAAAATATTCTTTCAGAAATTTTCAATCGCTATCACTCACTTGGAAAAAACAACGGAGTTTTATTTTTATTCCTTGACGAGTTTGGAAAATTTTTGGAGTATGCAGCGAAACACAATCCCGAAACTGAATTGTATTTCATTCAGCAGTTAGCGGAGTTTTGCAACAACCCGAAATACAATATTATTTTAATCACAACGGTTCATCAAAGTTTTGAATCGTATGCGTATTCACTCACAAGCACACAAAAACAAGAGTGGACAAAGGTTAAAGGAAGATTCAGAGAAATCACTTTCAACGAACCCGTTGAGCAACTTTTATTTTTAGCATCCGAATATGTTTCAGAAAATTTTGAAGCTAAAGCATCAAAATCAGCAGTAGAAAAATGTTTGACGTTAGCGGCATCAACAAAGGCGTTTACATTCAACAAAGATTTTTTGAATGAGATTGCACACAAACTTTTTCCGCTTGATATTCTTTCTGCAAACATTCTCACACTCTCACTACAACGCTACGGACAGAACGAAAGAAGTTTGTTTTCATTCTTAGAAAGCACAGACCACACAGGACTTTCTAAATTCAACAAACGGGAAAACCCGTTTTACAATTTGAGTTGTGTTTATGATTATTTGAACTTCAATTTCTATTCATTCCTCACTTCAAAATACAATCCTGATTTTTCTGCATGGAGCTCAATCCGTTCATCATTAGAAGAAGTTGAGAGAGCATTTGACAGTTCAATAAACGATTACGCAAAAGCAATTAAAGCAATTGGATTGCTGAATATTTTTTCTGCAAGCGGAGCAATCTTAGACGAAAACTTTTTGAGCAGCTATCTTGAAAATGCTTGTGGAGTTTCAAACGCAACCAGCATCATTGACAATCTTGAAAAGAAAAGAATTATTCGTTTCCGTTCACACAGCAAGCGATACATCTTGTTTGAAGGAACTGATTTGGATATTCAAACAGCACTGATTGAAGCAGGAAATAAAATTTCAGAAGTTGGTGATGTAACAACTTTGCTGAATAAATATTTTCAGTTCACACCAGTATTCGCAAAACTTTATTCATACGAAAAAGGAACACCAAGATTTTTTGAATTCATAATTTCCGAACACCCAATTTCAAGAATTCCAGAAGGAGAAATTGACGGCTTTGTAAATCTTGTTTTCAATAGCAAGATGAAAGTTGCAGAAGTTCAAGAAGCATCGCAGCAGCAGAAAGAAGCAATCGTGTATTGCTTTTTCAAAAACTCAACTGAAATAAAATCTTTGCTTTTTGAGATTGAGAAAATTCAAAAAGTAATTGAAGAAAACAAAGAAGATAAAGTTGCAAAACGAGAATTAGAAAACATTGTTGAATCACAAATTCGTTTGTTGAATCACTACATCACCGACAGCATTTATACAGGAAGCAAAGAAGTGAAATGGTTTTTCAAAGGCGATGAAAAAAAGATTGCAGACAAAAAAGATTTCAATAAACTCATTTCGCAAGTGTGCAACCTTGTGTATGATGCAACGCCCGTATTCAAGAACGAGTTAGTGAACAAGCACCGCATATCTGCAAGCATACACACAGCGAAAAGAAATTACTTCAAAGCACTTGCAAATAATTGGGACAAAGAAAATTTAGGTTTTGAAGAAGAAAAATTTCCACCTGAAAAAACAATTTTCCTTTCACTGCTAAAAGAAAACGGCATCTCTCCTATTCGTGAAGGTTCGTTTGGTGTAGCAACCATAAACAAAACTTCAACCTTCAATAAACTTTGGATAGTTTCAGAGAAATTTATTGAGAGTGCAAAGTCAGAGCAAAGAAAAATTTCTGATTTCGTTGAACTGTTAAGCAAGCGACCTCTCAAATTGAAACAAGGTTTGATTGACTTTTGGATTCCAACTTTTCTTTTCATCAAGCGTGATGATTTCGCAATCTTCAATGATGATGGATACATTCCAACTTTGTCAGACGAGAATTTAGAATTGATTGCAAAGTATCCTGAGAAATACACGATAAAAACTTTTGACATTGAAGGTGTGAAGTTGGACATCTTCAATAGTTACAGAACATTTTTAAATCAGTCAACAGAGTTGAAGTTCAACAACAACTCATTCATTGAAACGATAAAACCGTTTATCACTTTCTATAAAGGTTTGCCAGAGTATTCAAAGCAAACAAAACGATTGAGTGTTTCCGCTTTAAAAATCAGAACTGCAATTGCAAGTAGCAAAGACCCCGAAGAAACTTTCTTTGATGCGTTCCCGAATGCTTTAGGAATTTCTTTAAGCACTTTGCAAAAAGACAAATCAAAATTGCAGAGCTACACAACCACATTGCAGAAAGCAATTCGTGAGTTGCGAACTTCTTATGATGGACTTGTGCAACGCTTTGAAGAATTTATTTGCAATGAGTTCATTGGTAAAACAGTTGACTTTGAAGATTACAAAGGACAACTGCAAAGTCGTTTCAAGAAGTTGAAAAAACATTTACTATTAGCAAATCAGAAAACTTTTGTTCAGCGAATTGATTCTTTGTTGGACGATAAAAAAGCATGGCTCAATTCTATTGCACAAGCAGTAACAGGAAAAACTTTGGAAGCATTTACAGACGAAGATGAAATAATGCTTTACGAAAAATTCAAGTCAACAATTTTTGAACTGGATAGTTTGACCAATCTTTCTAAAGGAGATATTGATGAAGCAAACGAAGAAGTTATCGGAGTTAAGATTGATACTTTTTTCAGCACCATCAATCCAAAAATTGTGCGAGTGCCGAAAAACAAAGCAGGAGAAATTGAACAAATAAAAATTGCATTGAAGAAGAAACTTTCCACCGACAAAACTTCTAATATTGCAGCAGTATTAAACCTATTAAAAGAACTTTTGCAATGAGTAGAAAAGTCAGACATGTATTAGGTATTTCAGGTGGTAAAGACAGTGCTGCTTTAGCAATCTACACGAAAACAAAATATCCTTCTTTGGATTTAGAATTTTATTCGTGTGATACAGGCAAAGAGTTGGATGAAACATATCAGCTTGTAAAAAATTTAGAAGTTTATTTAGGCATCAAAATAAATTTACTGCAAGCAGCACAGAACAGTTCAGAAGACCCATTTGACCACTTCTTAAAAATGTATGGAGGTTATTTGCCTTCATCAAATTCCCGTTGGTGCACCAAGAAATTAAAACTTGAACCATTTGAAAAATATGTTGGCACAGACCCAGTTGTTTCTTATGTAGGCATACGAGGTGATGAAGAAAGAGAAGGATATATTTCTACCAAGAAAAACATTCAATCAATTTTTCCTTTCAGAAAAAATATTTGGAGTGAAGATGTAATTGCAAAAATGTTTTCTACTCAAAACTTTGAGAAGCTACAAACACTTTCAAAGAATGTTGACTTTGGAAGTTCACAGGAAAAGGCAAATCAAATCATCGCAAAAAAATTAGACCCATCGTTTACGCAAGCACAGAAATTAAATTCATTGCTTGACACTGACATAAAAGGGTTCAATCATTTGGTGTTTGAGTTTTTGAAAACAACCGATTATCCATTGGCAAAAGAAACTTCGTTTCCACTTTTAGACAACGATGAAGTTTTAATACGAGAAGATATTTTCAGAATACTTGAAGAAAGCGGAGTTGGAGTTCCTGCCTATTACAACAAAGTTGATTTTGATGTGAAAGGAAAAACAGGACAATATTCAAGAAGCCGTTCAGGTTGCTACTTCTGTTTCTTCCAACAAAAAATTGAATGGGTTTGGTTGTATGAACAGCATCCTGACCTTTACAAGAAAGCAATGCAATACGAGAAAGACGGCTACACTTGGGGACAAACAGAAAGTTTGGAAGAACTGATTATGCCAGCGAGAATGGAGCAGATAAAAACCGAATACATGAAACGCATGGAGAAAAAATCACAAAGCAAATCACCATACCTTGTTGACATTTTAGGAGAAGAGGAAGGCATCGGTTGTGCAGCGTGTTTTGTTTAATATGCAAAAAATAATTCAAAAATAATTCAGTGAAATTAGAACGGTCAGATATAGAATTCCCTTTATGGCGAAAGAAAGTGGATGCTACATTATTCAAAGATGCAGCAACTCCAATTCCTAAATGGCTTTGTAAAGTTTGGGAGATAAATACTCTTTTTTCCAGTTCATTCTCCAAGAAAGATTCTGTCTCAATCGTAGAGATATTCTTTAACAACAAAAAATATTCTGGTCATGTAGTTCAAATAAAAAATCAAAGAATGTTTCGCTTGTTCTTTGACAGGCAACTCAGTGATATTTTAAAAGATGTTTTTCTCATGAGTTATATGAGGAGCATTGAACAAGATTTAAGAAAAAACAAACCAGAATATTCTGAAAAAGAAATTGAAAATGAAATTCCGTTTTGGGAGTTCCTTGATATAGAATTTGATTCCGACAAAAGTATTTTCTATTTCAAAGCATATTATATTCAGAAACCTGCTTACATTGAGTTGTTTAAAGAGTTGGTGAAATCGCATACGCTGAAAATCATTGATGATTTATTGAATGCAAAAGATGAATTCAGATTTGTAAAACAAGACTGGGAAACAAGGAGCAAATTACAAACTCAAATTGATGCTAAGAATGTTATTTACAATTTGATTGATACAAAAAACAAATTAGTCTACATTGGTGAAGCAGAGAGTTTGCTTCAACGATTAAATCAAAATCGTGAAGTGATTAAGAGTTGGGACTATTACAGATTTGATTGTTTACCTGAGGGATTGACACGAATGCAAAGAGTTGCGATTGAAAGATTATTAATCAGAACCTTTGCATCATTCTTTATCAACAAGAAAGGAATACCATCAAAACAAGTTTCAGAATATTGCTTAGCAAATGAAAAGATAGATTCATGACAGTTGAACCGATAATATATTTTGACAACAACGCCACCACTCCAATTGACAAGAGAGTGTTGGATGCAATGCTCCCTTTCCTAACAGACAATTTTGCAAACGCAAGCAGCACACATCATTTTGGATTACGAGCAAATGAAGCAGTAAAAGCAGCAAGAACAAAAGTTGCTGACTTGATTGGAGCAGAACTAAACGAAATTGTCTTTACAAGCGGTTCAACCGAAGCAATCAACTTAGCATTGAAAGGAGTTGCAGAAAATTATTCTGCAAAAGGAAAACACATTATAACAGTTGCAACGGAACATTCCGCAGTGCTTGACACTTGCAAGCACCTTGAAACCAAAGGATATGAAGTAACTTATTTGCCAGTGAGCAAAGACGGTTTGATTGATTTAAACGAACTAAAAAATTCTTTGCGTGCAGACACAATACTTGTGTGTGTGATGTATGCGAATAACGAAACAGGTGTGATACAACCCGTGAAAGAGATTGCACAACTCACACATGATGCAGGTGCTTTGTATATGTGTGATGCAACGCAAGCAGTCGGAAAAATTCCAGTTGATGTTGATGCACTTGGAATTGATTTGTTGTGCATGAGTGGACATAAAATGTTTGCACCCAAAGGTGTAGGTGCATTGTATGTAAGGCTACGCATGAATCGTGTAAAGCTATCTGCACTCATACATGGAGGCGGACACGAAAAAGGTTTGCGAAGCGGAACATTGAATGTTCCAAGCATTGTTGCATTAGGAAAAGCATGTGAAATTTCACAGCAAGAAATGAAAGAAGTTTCTGAAAGAATTTATACTTTGAGAAATGAATTAGAAAATGAGTTGCTGAAAATTGAAGGAACATTTGTGAATGGAAAAACTGAAAACAGAATCTTCAACACAACCAATATTTGTTTTCATGGCAATGATGCAAATGTGATGATTGGCAGAATGAAAAATGTTGCAGTGTCAAATGGTTCAGCTTGCACAGCAGCAGTTGTTGAACCTTCTCATGTTTTAGTTTCAATGGGATTGAGTGATGATGATGCTTTTGCTTCAATTCGTTTTTCATTGGGGAAATTCAATACAGGAAATGAAGTGAAGTCCGTTATAAAAATTATTTCAGAATTAACGCATTCAAATTTAAGATATGCTTAAGAACTGCGATTGGTCAATAGATAGAGATTATAAATCAGGAACGGAAAACGAGCCGTTGCAATTTTATTTGGAAGGTCTGGCTAACAGTTCAGAATTTCAATTATTGCTTGGCTATTTTAGTTCAGCTGCTATCAATTTGTTATCAGTTGGCTTTGCTACATTCATAAGCAGAGGCGGAAAAATGAGAATGGTTATAAATCATTTGCTCTCTGAAAAAGACAAAGAAGCAATTATTAAATCAGAAATCATTGATAGCACAAACAAGGTTTTTGATTTGACTGATGTTGTTTCATTAGGAAAAACACTTGATGATTACGACACTCATTTCTTTGAGTGTTTGGCTTACTTGATTGCTGAAAAGAGAATTGAAATCAAAGTAATCAAGCCAAAAGGCCGAAAGGGAATTGCTCACTACAAATCTGGTGTTTTCAGTGATGGAGAAAACTTTGTTGGATATAAAGCATCGTGCAATTTCACTTTATTTGGTTTGTCTGAAAATCTTGAAGAATTGGAAGCATTTTTAAGTTGGGAAAATGGAAGGTCAAACAAACTAATCAAGAAGCAACTCAAAGTTATTGATAAATATTTTACTGAACAAGATGATGATGTAGAGTATTTGTCGGCAGACGAAATAGAAGTTGCAATCAGAGATAACTTCGGCAAGAAAGACATTGACGAACTTGTTGTTCAAGAAGAAGAGCTCATTAAAAAGAAAATTAGTTTAATTAAAAACAAGAAGTTGAGAGACACCATAATCAAACTACATGAGGAAATTGATATTATAAGAAGAAGCCCGAAGTTTCCTTACAAAGAAGGAGCAAGAGCATATCAGGTTGCTGCTTATGATGCTTGGGCTGGAAATGGTTACAAAGGAGTTTTTGCAATGGCAACTGGAACAGGAAAAACTATTACCTCTCTTAATTGCCTTCTGAACTTATATCGAGAAACAAATACTTACAAAGCAATAATTACTGTTCCTACAACTGCTCTTTTGGAGCAGTGGAAAAAGGAATGCGCTAAATTCAATTTCAGTAATGTCATTACAGTGAGTTCAAAAGAAAATTGGAATGACAATCTTGCTTTCTTCAATACGGCAACGAAGTTGACGAACACAAACTTTATTGTGATTGTAACTTATGCTTCACTTACAAGACCGAAATTTCAAAGTCATTTCAAGCTACTACCGAAAGAAACATTATTGATTGCTGATGAAGTTCACAATATGGGTTCACCAAGTATTTCAAAACTGTTACCCAGTATTCAGTTAGAAAAAAGAATCGGTTTATCTGCAACACCGAACAGGAAATATGACTTGGAAGGAAACACTGCTATTGAATCATTCTTCAATGATAAAGCACCTTTCATTTATTCTTATTCAATGAAGCAAGCGTTGGAGGTTGGCTGGCTTTGTAAGTATACTTACATCCCTCACATTGTTTATTTGACTGATGAAGAACTCGTAGAGTATATCAAGATTTCAAAACAACTCTTAACATATTTGGATGCTAAAACTGGTCGCTACAAAGATTGCAAGGAAGTTGAGAATTTATTATTGAAGCGAAAAAGAATTATTCATAAGGCAATTAACAAGAAGGATATTTTCAAAACAATAATGAAGGATGAATTTAGGCGAAGAGGAAATTTAAAATACACTTTGATTTATGTTCCCGAAGGATTAGAACCTGATTACAGTAAGGTGGATGAGTATGAAGAAGATGAGGAGGAAACGAAACTCATAAACGAATACACCAAAATTGTAAAAGATACTAATGATTCAATCTTCGTGAAACAATACACTTCAAATACTCGTAACAGAAATGAAATAATCAGTGAGTTTGAAAATGGAAATGTCCATGTTTTAACTTCTATGAAATGTTTGGATGAAGGAGTTGATGTTCCTCGTTCTGAATTGGCAGTGTTCTGTTCAAGCACTGGTAATCCAAGACAATTTATTCAAAGGCGGGGAAGAGTTTTGAGAAATCACAAAGACAAAGTTCATGCTGTGATTCACGATTTGGTTGTTGTTCCGAAAATAAAAGATGGTGAAGGAAATTTTGGAATGGAGCGAAACCTTATCAAAAAAGAATTAGAGAGAGTGGTTGACTTCTCAGAATTGTCAATGAATAAAATTGATACTTACGAAGAATTGAAAGATATTCTCGATTACTACAACTTAAATTTGAATGATTTAATTCCTAATTAAAACCCTATTGCTATGGCACGAAAAGATGATATTCTACAAACTTTTTTGGAGCATGATATTCTGAAAAGTAAATACAAAATTGCTGCTGCTGACATGCCGAATAATATTCGAGAGGCATTGAAATCTGATGTGTCTATTGTGAAAGCAATTGCATTGATTGTAGAAAATTTAGAAGCAACGCAAGTGATGCCTGATAAGGAATTAAGACATTTAATTCTTCAACACCTTAATCAAACAGCAATATGATTATCAAAAAAGTTAGTATAGAGAATTACCTCTGCTATAACGGGGTAAAGGAATTTGAACTCTCGGATGGATTGAATATAATCTTGGGGGAAAATGGAGAAGGCAAAACAAAATTCTTTGAAGCCCTTGATTGGTTATTCAATGGAGACCAACGCAGTTTAGAAAAACTCATTTCTGCGAAGGCGTTAGCTAAAGCAGAAATTGGAGAACAATTTCCTGTGCGTGTTTCCATCACAGTTGAACAATACGGTGAGAGAAAAACAATTTCAAAATCATTCATCGTCAAAAAACATGAAGACAATGATTGTTCAACTCTGAATTATTCAGTGGAGGGGATTGAAGAAAATAAAGCAGGTGAGCGAAATAAAGTTGATGGACAAATTTTGTTAGATAGAATTTTTCCTTCTACAATTCGGAGATATTCAATGTTTAAAGGTGAAGCTGATTTGAACATTTTTAAGAATGATGATGCTCTGCTTAATTTGATTAACTCATTTTCAAGTGCGAAGCATTATGAAAAGTATTCTGAAAAAGGTGAGTTTCTGCGAGAGAAAGCTGAGAAAGCAGTTGATGATGCTGCAAGAAGCGATAGCCAAAATCAGAAAGAGTATAAGCGACTGGAAGCAGAAATTTTCAGATTGTCGGGTGAGGGAAACAAAATCACTGTGTTCATCAATTCGTTGGAGCAACAAATTGGAAAGACCGAAGATAATATTCAGGAAGCAGAAAAATATGTTACGAATGCAGAGGCATTAGAAACTATCAATGACCGAATTAAAAAAATAGAAGGCCAAATTACTGAAACTTCAAACAAAATTGATGAGAACTACACCACTGCATTGTTTGACCAAAATTGGATACTGGTGAACTTTGAAAAAATTCATCATGAATTTTCCGAAAAGGTGGCTGAGTTAGGAAGCAAGAAAAGAGAATTAGAAAAAGCGTTTAATACAGAAATAGGAATTAAGGAAGGCAAGAAGAGAATGAAAGCAGAACTTCTGAATAATTCAATTCCATTACCGACAGGTGTTCCATCAAAGGCACACATGCAAGAAATGCTGAAAGACGAGTGGTGCAAAGTTTGTGACCGTGCTGCTCCGAAGGGAAGTCATGCTCATACTTTCATGATGAAACGACTTGGCGAATATCTGAAAAGTCAAGTGCCTGAGGAAGCGGAAAATGCAAAAGACAAAATCCTTTTTAAGAATGATTTCCTTACTCGAATGTTTAATTTAGGAGTAAGTCACGAAGATAATCTTGCTAATTTGAGAGGAGTGGAACGAACTATCAAAGACCTTTTTGAATTTAATAAGAACCGAAAAGAAGATTTGGAAGACCTTCAACAAAAATTAGATAAGGAAATTTCAGAGCGTGAAAAAATTGTTGGCAATTCAAGTGTTGGTGCAGAAAAACTTGGAAGCGTGTTGAAGAATTACTCAGGTTGGCAAAAGGACCTAGCTACCTTCAATCGTGACCTGAATTACAATAAAGGTCAATTGAAATCTGTTAACGATGAGTTGAAACAACGGAAGGTTGAAAAAGATAACATTGATACTAAGACGGCAAATAATTTTCTGATTAAAACAAGAGAGATACTGCGTGACATTGAGATTATTTTCAATGACACTAAGCAGCGAAAGTTTGATGAGTTTATTGATATGCTTCAAACTAAGTCCAATAAAATCTTTGAAGAAATAAATATTGAATCGTTTACGGGAACGATTGTGTTCAACAAGAAAACATCAGCAGGAAAAGTGATTGTGAAAATTGAATTGCAGGAAGCGGATGGAAGAATTTTTTACATGCCAAATCAATCGCTGCTTACCTCAATGCACATTTCAATTTTATTTGCAATTTCAGAACTGGCTACTGAACTGAGAGAAGAAAGTTATCCGATGATTTTTGATGCACCGACTTCTTCTTTCGGTGAAACAAAAACATCTCAATTCCTGAATCTGATTTATGAAACTGGAAATCAGAAAATTCTTTTGATAAAAGATTTCTTGGCTATCAACGAAAAGACAAAGAAACTGGGAGTGAGAAAAGAATTTAATGATGTGAAAAGGGATAAAGCGTTTTGGATTTTCTTAGAAAGACCGTTCGATAAAAAAGATTTAAGCACTTTAAATACACAGGTAATAACTCTATAACTATGGACAATCTTTTCGATAAATGGAAAACAGCAATTCCGAAATACAGTGCGGAATTTAGAGAACCACTTTTTGACTCTTTAAGCAAAAAAGGTGGAGGGTCAGAAAAATCAAAAGTTGACTTAGGAAAGCACTTTAGTAATAACTACGAGTTATATATGTATGCTTTCTTTTTGGGGCTTTATAATGATGAGTATATGCCAATCCCTGCTGAAGCAAAAAAAGATGATTTCAACCATGCCATTCAACATTGGGGAAGTAAGGGTGGTCGGCTTGACCGAACTGATTTTACTGTTTTGCAAGAGTTCATGTTTGGTGCTGTGGTGGCGAAATCAAATGTAGATTTCCTTGCTCTTGAAAGAGGTGATTTAAGTGAAAAGGATGCTGTGAAAGAATTGATTCAAGTAATGGAATCATACACCAATGGAGGGCTGACTTTGATAAAAGAAAAGTTGGAGGAGAACTCCAACTTGTTCTTGCAACCGACTTCTTTTCTCTCAATGATTTTAGATAGTAAAAGCAAAGCTGAAAATGTGAAGAAAGACGCTGCTGAACCTGAGGCGAAGAAAAAAGTCGTGGTAAAAAAAGCAGCGAAGAGTAAAGCGAAGCCACAGAAGAAAAAGAAATGAAAAGATGCGGAATAAACCTGAACGTTATTTAACGAGTAAAGAAGCCAAGTCAGTTTTAAAAGTTCAAGATTGTGATTTGATGCACATAAGAACTTTGGGTAAATTGAAGTTTGTGAAAAAGGGAAATGCTTTTATGTATTCAGAAAAATCAGTTGCAGAATTTAAAGAGAAGACAAGTAAAGGAGGAAAAGCACTAACCCCCAAAAACCTAACTTCGGATAATGTTTAAGAAGATGAAAACCTTGTTCATCCATTATGGGAAAGAATAAAAGCACTTGATAATCTTGAAAGGAAACTCACAATATAGCCAAAGCAGCAGTCAGACACTCTTGCAATCTTTTGCTTTATTTGGCTTGTATTGACTTCAAGAGCTAAACTTTGCACTTTAATAATCGCTGATTTGGCGATAATCCACTATGAAAATACTTCACTTGAAATTTCAAATTATTTTAAGCAAATAAAGCAAGTGAACTAAGATAGGAATGGAACAAATCAGGAAATACCAAGTTTTACTAATTCCAATAAAACAATATAGTGGCTAAACGATTACCAATATTCAAAATTAATAAAGTGTACAATGAGAATGCCCTATTGATGCTCCAGAGGGTTCCTGATAATTTTATTGCCCTTACTGTTACCTCTCCTCCCTACGACCACCTCAGATTTTTTGAAAAGAAAATAAAACTTAATACAAAAGCTGATGTTATCTATGATTTCTCCTTTGAAAAAATTGCATCTGAATTGTATAGGACAACAAACGAAGGTGGAGTTCTTGTTTGGGTTGTTGGCGATGCAACTATCAATGGAAGTGAAACTGGTAATTCCTTTAAGCAAGCCCTGTTTTTCATTGAACTTGGTTTCAAACTAAATGATACAATGATTTACCTTAAAAATAGTGCGCCCTTTCCAGCAGGAAAACATAAACGGTATTCTCAGGTATTTGAATACATGTTTGTTTTCACAAAGGGGAAACCAAAGACAGTAAATTTAATAAAGGATAAACCAAATAAAGAGCACGGTTCAATAGTTGAAGGAACAAATAGGCAAAAAGATGGTACTTTTAAAAGAGGTAAAAAAAGGGAGGTGGGTGAATTCGGATATAGAGATAATGTCTGGAAAATGTCGAACAGAAATATTTCAGAAATCACGAAACAGCACCCAGCAATTTTTCCTGAGAAGTTGGCAGAAGGACATATACTAACCTGGAGCAAGAAAGGAGACTTGGTCTGTGACCCGTTTTGTGGAAGTGGTACTACTTTAAAAATGGCAAAGATTAATAAACGAAATTTTATTGGGTGTGATATATCAGAAGAGTATTGCCAATTGTCAAAGCTTAGGATTAAAGAAATAAAATAAAAATATAGTTGGTTTAAAATATAAAACCCCTAAAGTTCAAAACAAAAGAATTGAACTTTAGGAGTATCTTTTTTCCAAAAATGGCAACCTATAAGATTTGTCTAATAATAAACAATTGGCGATTATACGCCCCGTGCAGGGTCAAGCAAGTATAAATGAAAGCACCAAAAAACTTAAGATTTATCTTAATACATAAAAGTTTATTAGCAATTCAAGATGTTAGGATTATTGATAAT
>Ga0194047_10000750_pt1 | contig 20836 bp, 17 predicted proteins | sample JunL225m_MetaG_2_FD_160070 | JGI IMG/M metagenome (GOLD analysis project Ga0194047, IMG submission 160070) | Anoxic zone freshwater microbial communities from boreal shield lake in IISD Experimental Lakes Area, Ontario, Canada - Jun2016-L221-5m | ecosystem: Environmental > Aquatic > Freshwater... | reverse complement strand
TTCGTAGCTGAGATTCCCTATGGGCAGCTTGTGCACTTACCACGTTACTTAAAAGCGATTGCCATGAGGATTGATAAGTTGCGCTCTAATCCTAGTCGTGATGCGCAATGTCAAAAAGATTGGGAGTCAGTTGCCCGGCCTTGGCAAAAGCTGCTTCAAGGAAGTAAAGGTGCCGCCTCCTATGCCATGACCGAGGATCAAGCCCTGCAGGATTTCCGGTGGCAGCTAGAGGAGTTGAGAGTGGCTTTATATGCCCAAGAGCTCAAAACGCCTAGCCCAATGTCTTTAAAGCGACTCGAAAAGGTTTTAGCTAGCTTGCGCTAAGTCAAATCCATCAGGCTTTAGAGGTCTTTAATTAACCCTTCATTGCTTACAATAGAGGAATGTATACATTTATCATGATTAGAGGTTTTCGCATTATTGCGACTACTTTCATATTGACGCTTCTTGCTGCAAACCAGTTTGCCCTTGCGCAAACTGCAGCCATTCCAAATTCGCTAGCTAATCAGCCAAAACTGGCAGTGATTCTCAACTCAGGTGAAGCATCGGTAAGTTTGATAGATATGCCAAGCCGCCAGGTGATAAAAACGATTCCCGTTGGCAAAGAACCCCATCACTTGATGATGACCCCAGATGAAAAAACATTATTGATTGCCAATGCTGCAGGCAATGATGTTGTTTTGATGAACCCAAGTACTGGTGAATTAACGGGCAGAATTCCAAATATTATTGATCCTTACCAAATTGGTTATTCACCAAATCACAAATGGTTTGTGGCAAATGGCAATCGTTTAGATCGGGTAGATATTTATGCTGCAAATGGTGCTGATTTAAAGCTAGCCAAAACAGTGAAGTTAGCAAAGACACCAAGTCACATTGCATTTACAGCAGACAGCAAAATTGCCTTTATTACATTGCAAGACTCTAGCGAACTGGCAGCAATCGATCTCGAAACACAAACTGTATTGTGGGCGATGCCTACTGGTAAAGTTCCTGCTGGCTTATGGATGACGCCTGGGGATCAATATCTATTAGTAGGAATTACTGGCGACGATTACGTCCAAGTAATTGATTGGAAGACGCGTAAGGAAGTAAAGCGTATCGCAACAGGTAAGGGCGCCCATAACTTCCGCCCCTTGGGTGATAAGAAACATATATTTGTGAGCAACCGGATTGCATCCTCTATTAGTTTGATCAATATGCAAACCTTGGAGAAGGTGGGGGATATCACTAGTTTGCCAGCGGGCCCAGATGATATGGAAATTACCCCAGATGGCAAAACTTTATGGGTCACTTTTCGTTTTGCTAAAAAAGTGGGTGTGATTGATATCCCTTCCATGAAATTAATGACAGTCATTCCGGTTGGAAAATCACCACATGGTGTGTTCTTCTATCCCAGAGCTTCCTGGGAATAAGTATTGATCATGAAGTACAAGCAAGGAATTCAACTCACCGTCCTATTTGTAATGAGCTGCTTTACATTTGTGCCTAGCGGACAAGCGGCAAGTTGTAATAAAACGGTTTATCTCACATTTGATACTGGCAATATGTCGGTTGCTGAAAAGGTCGCCGACATCCTCAGAAGGCAAGATGTTAAAGCGACTTTCTTCCTATCCAATGAAAAGACGTTTCGCGGAGATTTCGCCTTAGACGATTCGTGGCAAGCCTACTGGCAAAAGCTAGCTAAAGAAGGCCAGCACTTTGGCAGCCACACTTACGATCACACTTATTTTGTAAAAGATGGCCCTAAAGGCGAAGTCTTTGAGAAGCCTCAATTTGGACCCAAAGCTGGGATGACGGTACTTTATAACGAAGCGGCTATGTGCAAAGAGATTCGTCGAGTTGATCTACGTTTTCAAGAGCTAACAGGCCAGCCATTGCAAAGAATCTGGCGCGCCCCCGGTGGCAAAACATCACCAACCTTGATTCGGATGGGAGATATGTGTGGCTATCAGCATATTGCTTGGTCGCCTGCTGGATTTTTGGGGGACGAGCTGAACTCTGAGAAACATTCTAATAGCGCTCTTTTAGAAAAAGCGAGTCGGGAGATTAAGGATGGTGATGTCACTATGGCCCACCTAGGTATTTGGTCCAGAAAGGATCCTTGGGCTCCTGCGGTATTGGAGCAACTGATCGTTAATCTCAAGGGTCGTGGCTTCTGCTTTGGTGTATTGCCTAAGACTGACAAAAATTCTGTAGATCAGTCAAAATAAAGCATGGCCATGACTTCTATCTCTTCCGCAATCTCCAACGCTTATGGCAGCGTTCAAGAGTTTTTATTTGCCAATATTATTGGACCACTTTTGTACCAACTCGATTTGATGGCGTGGGCAGAAGATGCATTTGATGGCATTGATTGGTTTTTATTTGGCTGTATCCAGATTTTTCTGATTATCGTTGTACTCAGAACCTGGGAACGCTTAGCGCCTGCAGAGACGCAAGAGCGTTTTTCAACGGCAAGTAGAGCAGACATCTTCTATACCTTATTTCATCGCCTAGGTATTTTTCATGCAATCATTTTTATTGCGCTATCGGGATTCTTTTTTGAGATTGATTCCGTCTTGCATGATTTCCGTTTTGATCGTTTTAATGTGGAGTCTTGGTGGCCAGGTGTTACTTCAATACCCTTGGTAAGTTTCCTGGTCTACTTGGTACTACTAGATTTTGTAGAATTCCTCTATCACCGCGCTTCCCATCAATTTAATTGGTGGTGGCAGCTTCATGCCTTACATCACAGCCAAAAAGTCATGACGGCCTGGTCTGATAACCGTAGCCACATTTTAGATGACACCATGCGGGCAGTAGTAATGGCATTTTTTGCACTTCTATTTGGTGTATCACCAGGCCAATTCATCATCTTGGTTGCATTAGGTCAATTTATTCAGAGCTGGCAGCATGCCAATATTAAAGTTCATCTCGGTAAAGGGCAGTATCTTCTGGTATCCCCCATGTTTCATCGTATGCATCATGCGGTTGGCTATGGCCATGAAGCAATCGGTAAGCCTGGTGTATTGGGTGGTTGCAATTTTGGTATTTTATTTCCCTGGTGGGATATATTGTTTAGAACCGCCATCTTCCCAAAAGAGGTCTATCCTACAGGGGTAAGAAACTTAGATGTATCACATAATATCTTTACTCAACAATGGCAAGGCTTTGTGCAGCTAGCTAAAGAGCTACTGCAAAGTAAATCGCTGAAGTAAGGCATACGAGGTTGATGTAAGAGGAGTTTTATGGTCGGACTGCCGCAAGTATTTAAATCATTTGGATTAGCCCTAGTGGGAACAATGCATCCAAGAATGTTGTGGCTTAGCTTACGACCATTCTTAATCGTATCGATTTTATGGGGTTGTCTCATTTGGCTCACATGGACACCTGCACTAGCAGTGCTGAGCGAGTTTCTGACCAACTCGATCTTTACCAATTGGATCCAAGAAGGTCTGATCTGGGCTGGCTTTGAAAATGCCAGGGCATGGATTGCTCCCCTATTTTTTGTGATGCTGATTATTCCGCTGATCACGATTAGCCTATTGGTATTTATTGCTTTTTCAACTGTTCCCACCATTGTGAACATTGTTGTCAGGCAGACGCACTATCAGGATTTAGAGTGTAAGCGGGGCGGCGGTTTATTTGGGAGCCTGATTTATACCTTATGGTCAGCATTGATTTGTCTTGCATTGGTCATGCTGACATTGCCAGTGTGGTGGGTGCCGCCATTGGTGGCTGTATTACCACCATTACTTTGGGGATGGTTAACAATGCGCCTCATGTCTTACGATGTACTTGCTAAGCATGCCAGCGCACAAGAGCGTGATCAGCTATTAGAAAAATATCGCTGGCCTTTGTTATGTATGGGCATCGCCTCTGGAATGCTTGGTGCAGTGCCTACCTTCTTCTGGGCTACATCAGCGCTGGCCTTAGTGTTATTTCCGCTAGTGAGTTTTGTAGCGCTATGGATTTATTCTTTAATCTTTGTATTTGCAGGCCTTTGGTTTTGCCACTTCCTATTAGATGCCTTAAAAGAGTTACGGCAAGAAGAATTAGAGCAAGCTTTAACAGTGCAATCACGTGTAGTTACATCGGAACTTCCCTATCATGGCTAATGAGATGGTTGATGTTATTAAAAAAGTTGAAATAGACCTACCAAGTGATGTATCAACTGCGGTGCAACGACGCTTTGGCCTGATTGTGATTGGTGATGAGATTCTATCCGGACGTCGCCAGGATAAACATATGGCGACATTGATTGGGCTTCTCAATGAGCGAGGCTTAAGCCTCGGGTGGGCAAAGTATGTGGCTGATGATCCCGAGCAAATTACTGCAACGCTAAAAGAAAGCTTTGCCAGTGGTGATGTGGTGTTTAGTACTGGTGGTATTGGTGCGACACCAGATGATCACACACGGCAATGTGCAGCATTGGCCTTGGGAACTAAAACAGAGCTACACCCCAGTGCACAAGAACTCATTGCTGGACGTATTCAGTCTATGGCCGAAGGTGATCCTATCAAGGCAGATCTCAATACACCAGAGAATCAACATCGTTTTAAGATGGGAGAGTTTCCGATTGGTAGCAATATCATCCCCAATCCTTATAACCAGATACCGGGTTTCCGAATTAAAGAGCATCACTTTGTTCCTGGCTTTCCAGTAATGGCAGCACCGATGATGGCTTGGTGCTTAGACACCTATTACAAAGACCTCTTTCACCAAGAGAATTGGGCAGAGCAAAGCTTCATTGTTCCTAAGGGTATTGAGTCAACCTTAACGCCTTTAATGGAGCGCATAGAGGCCAATTTTCCGGGGGTGAAGGTCTTTAGTCTGCCTTCCGTTGGCGATCCTAACAAGGGCGGTGTTTATGCCCAGCGTCATATCGAGTTAGGGATCAAAGGCAACGCTCAGCTCTTGGAAAGCGCATGGATCGCCTTGCGAACCGGGACTCAAGAGTTAGGCTACGAAATCCACGATATCACCTAAGTACAAGCCTATATTTGCACCAAATAAGTGCAAATATAGGCTTTACAGACGGCTAACGGGGGAAACGAGCACTTTAATAGTGCAATAATAGGTATTCCCGTTTGTTTGCTTCAGTAAATTACATACATCCATTAAGGCATGTTTGCTGCCTGGAATGAACAAGGGCTTATACCTTGATCTTGAATTCCGAATTTAGTTAATAGAGGAGATTTGCATGACGAAGACCGTCGCTGATGTGATGAAGTTAGTTAAAGAGAAAGAATGTACTTTCGTTGATTTCCGCTTTGTGGATACAAAGGGCAAGGAGCAACATACTACCGTTCCAATTTCTGCTTTTAACGAAGACAAATTTGAAAGTGGTCATGCATTTGACGGCTCCTCTATCGCCGGTTGGAAGGGTATTGAAGCTTCTGACATGTTGTTGATGCCAGATCCAACAGCATGCTATATCGATCCATTCTATGAAGAGCCAACATTAGTGATCACATGTGATGTGATCGAGCCTTCAGATGGTAAAGGTTACGACCGTGATCCGCGCTCTATTGCAAAACGTGCTGAAGCGTATTTGAAGAGCTCCGGTTTAGGTGATACTGCGTATTTTGGCCCAGAGCCAGAGTTCTTTATTTTCGACGGTGTACGTTGGGGTGCTGACATGCAGGGTTGTTTTGTGAAGATCAATTCTGAAGAAGCTCCATGGTCATCTGCAAAAGAAATTGAAGGCGGCAATACTGGCCATCGTCCAGGTAAAAAGGGCGGTTATTTCCCAGTAGCCCCAGTAGATACATTCCAAGACATGCGTTCTGAAATGTGTTTGATTCTTGAATCATTGGGTATTCCAGTAGAAGTGCATCACCATGAAGTTGCTGGTCAAGGCCAAAACGAATTAGGTACCAAGTTCAGCACATTAACGCAACGTGCTGACTGGACTATCTGGCAAAAGTATGTAGTGCAAAACGTTGCGCATGCTTATGGCAAAACAGCCACTTTCATGCCTAAGCCAGTAGTTGGTGATAACGGTTCTGGTATGCACGTTCACCAATCTGTTTGGAAAAACGGTGAGAACTTGTTTGCTGGTAATGGTTATGCTGGTTTGTCAGAGTTTGCTCTGTTCTACATCGGCGGCATCATTAAGCACGCTAAAGCATTGAATGCGATTACTAACCCTGGCACAAACTCTTACAAGCGTTTGGTTCCAGGCTTTGAGGCTCCAGTGAAATTGGCTTACTCAGCACGTAACCGTTCCGCTTCCATTCGTATCCCACACGTTTCTAGTCCTAAGGGCCGTCGTATTGAAACCCGTTTCCCAGATCCATTGGCAAACCCATACTTGGCATTCTCTGCCTTGTTGATGGCTGGCTTGGATGGGGTACAAAATAAGATTCACCCAGGTGAAGCTGCTGATAAGAACTTGTATGACTTGCCACCTGAAGAGGATGCAAAGATCCCAACCGTATGCGCAAGCTTAGAAGAAGCTTTGGCAGCCTTGGAGAAAGATCATGAGTTCTTGACTCGTGGTGGAGTTTTCACTGAATCTATGATTGATGCCTATATCAATTTGAAGATGGAAGATGTCACACGTTTCCGTATGACTACTCATCCTATCGAATTTGATATGTACTATTCCCTGTAAGCGAAGGAGAAAGTTTGAGCGCAGGTCTATTGCGCAATTCGTTCAAGGGAGCAGCTTCGGCTGCTCCTTTTTTTCCGACATTGCTTGATCAGATGCCCAATGCCATCGTGGTATTTGAGGCTGAGAGCCAACAATTGGTTTATGTGAACCCAGCTGCTGAGACTGCACTGGATTTATCTCGTAAATCACTTGAGGGTCAGTCTGTACATGATTTATTTGGTGACAATGAAGCGCTGAAGAAAATGATCACCGAAATAAGGCTTGGCCATGTTGTCGCTCAGCGCCAAGAGTTAGTTTTACATTCCTTGCCGGGTAGCATTCATCAAGAGCTCATTCAAGCTCATATCGTCGTTGCTGCACTTGAGGATCCTGACCTGCTGATGATGGAGTGGTTCCCAATCGACCAACAACTGCGTAGTGAGCGCGATGAGCGAGTCACGCAACAAGTAGAGGCAAACAAACAATTAATGCGCAATCTAGCGCATGAGATTAAAAACCCATTAGGTGGAATACGTGGGGCAGCTCAACTACTAGAATTTGAGTTACCTGAAAAAGGTTTGCGTGAATATACGCAAGTCATTATTAAAGAGTCAGACCGTTTGCAGACTCTGGTAGATCGGCTGTTGGCGCCCCATCGTAAGGCTCATGTGATTGAAGCATTCAATGTACATGAAGCGCTTGAACGGGTACGCAGTTTAGTGCTAGCAGAGTTTCCTAAAGGCTTAAAAATTATTCGCAACTACGATACCAGCCTGCCGGACGTCATGGGCGATCGTGAGCAACTCATTCAAGCGGTCTTAAATATCGTACATAACGCAGCGCAAGCACTTGCCGAAGAGATCACGACCGGTGTTGCCCAAATTGAATTAAAAACCCGTGTGGCGCGCTCAGTCACAATTGCAAAGCATCGTTATAAATTAGCGATGGATCTACATGTGATTGATAACGGGCCAGGCATTCCAGAAGAAATGATTGAGCGTATTTTCTTTCCCTTGGTATCTGGGAGGGAAGGAGGTAGCGGCTTAGGTCTGACCCTAGCGCAAACTTTTGTTCAGCAACACCAGGGCTTTATTGCTTGTGATAGCCGCCCAGGACGTACCGATTTCCATATTCAAATTCCATACCGTAGGCAGGAGAGAGCATTATGAAACCAATTTGGATCGTCGACGATGATCAATCCATTCGCTGGGTTTTAGAAAAAGCTTTGGCGCGCGAGAATATTCCCCACAAGAGCTTCTCAAATCCCAATGATGTTCTCAATGCACTGGAGAAAGAATCTCCACAAGTGTTAATTTCCGATATTCGGATGCCACGTGGTAATGGTCTTGATTTGCTGCAGCATGTAAAAGCAAGTCATCCAAACTTACCCGTCATCATCATGACAGCATATTCAGACCTTGACTCTGCAGTCTCCTCTTTTCAGGGGGGTGCGTTTGAGTACCTCACCAAACCATTTGATGTGGAGAAAGCGGTTGAGTTAATTCATCGGGCAGTGGAGCAGGGTATTCGTAATGAATCGGGCGCTAAAGAATTCACTGCATGGCGACAAGATGCTACTGAAATCATCGGCCAAGCACCTGCAATGCAAGAGATCTTTCGTGCGATTGGTCGTTTAGCTCAATCTCATGCTACTGTGCTGATTACTGGCGAGTCCGGAACCGGCAAAGAGTTGGTTGCTCATGCCTTGCATAGGCACAGCCCCAGAGCTAAAGGCCCATTTGTATCGCTGAGCACTTCAGCAGTTCCTAAAGATCTGCTTGAATCAGAGTTATTTGGTCATGAGCGCGGTGCATTTCCTGGGGCACAGACATTGCGTCGTGGCCGTTTTGAGCAAGCTGATGGCGGCACTCTTTTCTTGGGTGAAATTGGTGATCTACCATTTGATTTGCAAACACGTCTATTGCGTGTTTTATCTGACGGTCATTTTTATCGGATTGGTGGTCAAGATCCAATCAAAGCTAATGTGCGCATTATTGCCTCCACGCATCAAAATCTTGAAACAAGAGTGGCTGCTGGTTTTTTCCGAGAAGACTTGCTGCACCGCTTAAATGTGATTCGCTTACGCATGCCTTCATTGCGTGAGCGCAGTGAAGATATTCCAACGTTGGCTAGGCACTTTATGCTTAGTTGCGCTAAATCTTTAGGAGTTGACCCTAAGAAACTTTCTGATGAAGTTCTCAAAGAGATCGCTGTGATGCCATTTCCGGGTAATGTTCGTCAATTAGAGAACTTATGTCATTGGCTCACAGTCATGACCCCTGCCAATATTATTGGCGTTAGTGATTTGCCTGCAGACATCATGGCAGAAGCTGGGGGGCAGCCCGTCATATTGCATGGTGAATCTTCACCGACAAATCCTATTGCTGCAAAAGTTACTGCAGGTGATTGGGAGAGTGGGCTGGGGCGTTTAGCTGCAAAGATGCTACAAGACGGCGACAAAGAAGTTTACGATGTACTTTGCGCGCGGTTTGAAAAAGTAGTATTGCAAGCCGCGCTTGAGGTAACTCGGGGTCGCCGAGTAGAGGCAGCCCAACGCCTTGGCATTGGACGCAATACAATTACACGTAAATTGCAGGAATTAGGGATAGATGACTGATTCAATTCGAATTGCGGCGTGGAATGTAAATTCTTTAAAGGTTCGCCTTCCACACGTACTTCGCTGGTTGCAAGATCAGGAAAAAAAGAAACAAGCTATTGATGCCTTGTGCTTGCAAGAGCTCAAGCTTATGGATGATAAGTATCCTCATCAAGAACTAGAGGCAGCAGGCTACCTCAGCCTGGCGGCAGGGCAAAAGACTTACAACGGCGTTGCCATCATTGTGCGTAAAGCGGCTTTAGCAGCGATTGCCTCTGATACAGCAACCACTTTTCTAAAGCCCATTAGAAATATCCCCGGCAATGAAGATGAGCAGCAACGTATCTTGGCAGCAACAATACCGTTTGCTGGAACGAAACCCATTCGCCTAGTTTCAGCTTACTTTCCGAATGGACAATCACCAGATAGCGATAAGTTTATATACAAACTCGGTTGGTTAAGTAAATTACAAGCTTGGTTAACAGAAGAGCTACAACAAAATCAACGCTTAGCCCTGTTAGGCGATTTTAATATTGCCCCAACCGATCAAGACGTTCATGATCCTCAAGCGTGGGAAGGGCAGAACCTCGTTTCGCCACCAGAAAGAAATGCGTTTCAAGAATTACTGGGAATTGGATTGCACGACTCATTCAGAATGTTTGATCAAGCACCCAAAACATTTAGTTGGTGGGACTATCGCATGATGGGTTTTAGAAGAAATGCTGGCATGCGTATTGATCACATCCTATTGAGCGATGCATTGAAAGAAAAGTGTAGTGCGAGCATAGTCGATAAAGAGCCTAGAACTTGGGAGCAGCCATCAGACCATGCTCCAGTGATAGCTGAAATCCAAAAGGATCAGTAATATTTCAAATAAGCCCCAGTAAGGTTGGTTTGGTGATAACCCTCGGTTTTGATGAAATAAGCTAAAAACCATTTGACCCATATCTAATTGCTAGGCATTCTGTACTTCATAAGTCTATTGGAGGCATGCAATGAAACTCAAAAAAATAATAGCTGTTGTTGGTTTTGTTTTCGCCTTGGGATTAACTGGAACTCAATCACTGGCGCTGACACATATCGATGGCGCCGTCCCATATGAAGACATTGATGCTACAGAAATTGCAATATCGCAATCGCCAAAAACCATCTTGGGGCAAGATTTTAAATATCCGGCAGGGCAACCTCTCATCAAGGCTTTTGTGATTGATATACCAGTTGGTAAGCAAACCTCTTTACATAAACACGCTGTTCCATTATTTGTTTATGTGGTCTCTGGAGAGTTAGAAGTCGATTATGGTAGCAAGGGTAAGAAAACTTTTAAATCGGGTACAGCATATGTAGAAGCGATCGAATGGTGTCATTTTGGTAAGGCTTCTGGAAAATTGCCTGTAAAGATTATTGGTACTTATCTGGGTCAAGAAAAACCTGATCAAATTAAACCTGATGCTTGCGCTAAACCTAATTAATTTTTTAAGTGACTTACTCCATAGGAACTCAATTTGAATTACAAAGGTTTTTAGTTCAAAGCTTTTTTCGTCTTTTTATCGGCAGCCTTTTTCTATCGTTTACGACTTTAGTTTTTGCTGAAACTATCATTACAGTCACTCATCCTGAGGTGCCCGCTCCAACTTTGCTTGACCATGGGGCAAAAGGACAATCTATTGGTGATGTTCGTTTATGGCATTTCAAAGCAAAAACTGGCAATAACTCTGAAGTCATGACTGATTGGATTATGACAACAACCAGTGTGAGTCAAGAAACAAGTGGCATGGAATCTAGAATTACCAGCGCAGTTTTTTCGTTTAGCCCCGGCTTAAAAGACCAGATCATTATTCAAGGTGTTGCTTCATACCCTAGTCTTAAGGCAACCCTAGTTGAATCCTCTCCAACTGCCCGAGGCATTACCGGTGGGACAGGAAAGTTTGCTGGTGTTGGTGGTTGGGTTGAAACTACGCATCTTACTGATGGCTCATGGCAACACATACTTCATATTATGTAATGACGTGAATTGCTGTAACAAAAGTTATCCCGCTCTCTAGCGGGATTTTTGTTTGCTAATGCCTTTATTGCTTTGGATTAAGAATTCAATAGCTGGCTTAATCTAGCTAACTAAGCCAAACCACCATGCCGTAGTAATGCATCAATACTTGGCTCTCTACCGCGGAAGGCTTTAAAGGATTCTGCAGCAGGGCGACTGCCACCAACCTCCAGAATTTCTTCTCGGTATCGCGCTCCTGTTTCAGCATCTAGCACGCTGCCCGTTAGCTTTGCTGCTTCCTCAAAGGCAGAATAGACATCTGCAGAAAGAACTTCAGCCCATTTATAGCTATAGTAACCAGCGGCATAGCCACCAGCAAAGATATGGCTAAAAGAATTAATCCAACGTGAGATCGCAGGCTGTCGAATGATGTTGTACTCATCGGCAATATTTCTAGAGACATCTAGCACTGCTTGGCCTTGGGAATTTTTAGCATTAAAGCTTGAATGCAGTCTCCAATCGGTTAATGACATCACAATTTGACGCAATGTAGCTAAACCATTTTGGAAATTCTTGGCAGCAAGTATTTTTTCATAGAGCTCGCGCGGTAATGGCTTGCCAGTTTGTGTATGTGCAGTCATATTTTCGAGTACCTCCCATTCCCAGCAGAAGTTCTCCATAAATTGACTTGGTAGTTCAACGGCATCCCATTCCACGCCATTGATGCCCGAAACGCCTAAGGCGCTAACCTGTGTAAGGAGATGATGCAAACCATGGCCGCTCTCATGAAAGAGGGTAATCACATCATCATGAGTAATGGTGGGTTGGCGTAATACTCCATCTACTGATACTGGAGGTGCAAAGTTGCAGACGAGATAGGCAACAGGTATTTGGATACTTCCATCCCCCAACTCTCTACGACCACGCGCATCATCCATCCAAGCGCCGCCACGTTTTCCAGGGCGGGCATAGGGATCCAGATAGAAGTAGGCTCGTATTACCCCAGCTTGATCTTTAACGGCAAAAGATTGCACATCAGCATGCCAAGTAGGTAAGTCTGCAGCTTCAATCTTGACGCCAAATAATGTCTGAATCACTCGGAATAAACCATCTAATACCTTTGGTAAAGGGAAGTATTGTTTGAGTTCGTTTTCTGAGAAAGAGTAACGCGCTTGTTTTAGGCGTTCAGCAGCAAAAGGAATGTCCCAAGGCTCAAGTCCTTCAGTAAATCCTAGCTTCGCCTTTGCGTACTCACAAAGTTCTTCCCAATCCTTCTGGGCAAATGGTTTAGATTTAATCGCAAAGTTCGTTAAGAAGAGATCTACTTCATCAACGCTATTCGCCATTTTTGGGGCTAAGCTTAAAGCTGCATAATTTGCAAATCCCAGCATGCGCGCTTCCTCATCGCGCAGGCGTAATTGATCTAACATGTTATGGTTGTTATCCCAATCGAGCTTACCTTCGCCATATTGTGGGCCCAGCTCTGACGAACGCGTGACATAGGCCTGATACATTAAGCGACGGAGTTCCTGATTCTCGGAATACTGCATGACTGGATAGTAGGAAGGGAAGTGCAAGGTAAAGGCCCAGCCTTGCAAACCTTTTTGCTGTGCCGTATCTGCAGCTGCAGCAATGGCATCTTCTGGTAGTCCAGCAAGATCAGCTTTATTAGTTAGCAGATGAACAAAGCCATCAGTGGCATCTAAGACATGATCGGAGAATGCTTTACCAAGAAGAGCTTGCTCATCCTGAATGGCAGAAAAGCGCGGTTTATCAACATCACTGAGTTCAGCGCCGCCCAAACGAAAATCTCTTAGTGAGTTTTCAATGACTTTCTGTTGCGCGTGATTAAGCTTTGCAAAGTCAGGACTGTTTTTGAGCTCTTTAAACTTCTTATAGAGCGCTAAGTTTTGCCCAATACTCGAGAAGAATGCAGTGACCTCAGGTAGCATCTCTCCATAGGCGGCCCTCAACTCAGGTGTATCAGCGACGCTATTGAGATGGGAGATCACCCCCCAAGATCTTCCTAGCGCCTCGGTCGCATCTTCTAGAGGCTCAGCCAGATTGTCCCAACTTGACGGTGTTTTCGGATCCGTTGCTACGTCTACAGCAGCTTGTGCATGCCTCAGTAGGAACTGAATAGCAGGAGTAATGTGCTCGGGCTTGACTTCAGAGTAGGTGGCGATACCACGACCAAAAGTCAGCAAGGGATTATTTTCTAATGAAGCGGGTAAGGTCAGCAGGGGTGCTATGAGAGATTTAGTCATACCCTCTAGCTTAATGGATCTAGCGTTTTGCTGCCTTTTCTGCTGCTTCTAAAGTATTCATGAGAAGCATAGTGATTGTCATAGGACCAACGCCACCAGGGACTGGCGTGATCCAGCCAGCGATATATTTGGCAGCATCAAAATCCACGTCGCCGCAAAGCTTACCGTCTGGCAGGCGGTTGATGCCTACATCGATTACCACAGCGCCGTTTTTTACCATATCGCCCGAAATCATCCTTGGCTTACCAGTAGCTACCACTAAGATATCAGCATCTTTAGTATGGTGAGCCAAATCACGCGTCTTGCTATTACAGATAGTGACAGTAGCTCCAGCTTGTAAGAGGAGCATCGCCATTGGCTTACCGACAATATTTGAGGCCCCGACAATAACGGCACGAGCACCACGGATCGGGTAATCAATACTCTCTAAGAGTTTCATGCAACCATAAGGAGTGCAGGGCTTAAATTCTGGTTGGCCAACCATTAAAGCCCCAGCATTAGCTACATGGAAACCATCAACATCTTTTTCAGGAGCAATTGCTTCGAGTACTCGCTCAGCTGCAATATGTTCTGGTAGCGGCAGCTGCACTAAGATCCCATGAATGGCTGGGTCAGCATTGAGAGTGGCAATACGAGCAAGCAATTCTTCTTCCCCAAGCTCGACAGAGTAGCGCTCTAAAACAGAATGAAAGCCAACATCCTCACAAGCCTTCACTTTATTACGAACATACACTTGGCTGGCTGGATTTTCACCAACCACGATCACCGCTAGACCAGGCCTAAGACCCTTGGCTGTCACAATTGCGCCACGGGCTGCTATTTCAGCGCGAAGTTTTTTAGAGAGCGCGTTACCGTCTAGTAATTGGGCGGGCATTGCCAGTGTATTAATTGGGTTAGTTTGGTTGAGGGTCAGATAAAGCCAGGCGGAGCAAGTCTGCTACGGTATTGACGTTGAGCTTTTCCATAATATTGGCGCGGTGGGCTTCAACTGTCTTAATAGAGATACCGAGATCATCAGCAATTTGTTTATTGAGGCGGCCAGCAACGATACGCTCTAATACTTGACGCTCACGACCAGTAAGCTTGCTGAGCAAACTCTGAGTAATTTTACGTTGGCTCGCTTGTGAGTAATCTACTCTTGCTTTGGCAAACATGCGATCTACTAAACCACAGAGATCATTTTCTTTAAATGGCTTCTCAATAAAATCAACCGCACCCCGTTTCATGGTAGAAACTGCCATGGAGACATCACCGTGGCCGGTAATAAAGGCAACTGGCATTGGGAAGTTTTCACTAATGAGGCGCTCTTGTAGCTCAAGACCAGACATCCCAGGCATGCGGACATCTAAGATCGCACAAGAGATAGTGGACTTATCTGTGCTCTGCAAAGATTGCAAGAAACGTTCGGCGCTAGCATGACAGCGCACTATATAGCCATTACTTTCTAAAAGCCAAGTGAGTGAATCACGCACGGCTTCATCATCGTCAACTACATAAACGACTTCGGCTTGATTGGGTTTGGCAGCAGCTAAGTTCATATTGGGTCTCACAAGGTAAATCTCAAAATAGGATATTTATCCATTTCCCAAGGAATTGGGGGATTCTAAGGGTAGAAGTATTGTAAAGGTACAGCCGGCCAGTTTGGTGCGTTCGGAATCCATCATATTGGATGCCCAAAGTCGCCCATGATGAGATTCGATAATGGAGCGGCAAATATTGAGCCCCATACCCATTCCATCAACTTTAGTGCTAAAAAACGGCTCAAACATCCGGTTTATGACAGATTCGGCAATTCCACCCCCAGAATCCGTTACCCGAATTCTGAGCATGGCCGGGAAGGTACTAGTATCTATATCGGCTGCAATATTGACTGGAGGCGCTGTCCAACGGGATGACAAGGGGTAGGCTTCGCGCACGCTATCAAGGGCGTTTTTCAGGAGGTTAACCAGGACTTGCAAAATGAGTACGGGATCTACATCTACCTCAGGCAAGTTTTCAGCAATATTGGAAGTAATGCTTAAGCGGTGACGGTGTGCCTCAATTTCAACAAGACCGACAGCATCACTAATGATCTCTGACATAGAGGAAGATTTACGTTGAGGCTCACTGCGTTTCACAAATCCACGAATACGCTGAATAATGGTGCCTGCGCGATGGGCTTGTTCAGATGCCTTTTCTAGTGCGGGCAAAATATCTTTACTGACTGATGGATCAAGATTGCCTTCTAGGCGCTTAGCAACACCCATGCAGTAATTAGAAATTGCAGAAAGAGGTTGATTTAATTCATGTGCTAGCGAGGATGCCATTTCGCCCATAGTAGTAAGGCGGCTCGTAAATTGCATACGTTCTTCTTGTTGCCGCGCAAGATCATCCGCTTCCTTACGAATGGTGATATCAGTAGCAATCAACAGTTGAGCTAAGCGACCATCGACCCAGGGTATAAAGCGACGACGGACCTCGAACCACTTATTACTACCGTCGTCCAATTGAACTTCTTCTGACTCTGATTCTTGATATAAGAATGAGGTTGGAATGCCCGGGGGAGAGTCTTGCAAATCTTCGGCAACATCATGAAGGGTTTCCATATTATTACTATTGCCAACTAATCTGAAATGGCCTTTAGAGTCATCGCCAAAGTTCTCTCGATAAAAACGATTAGCAAATAGAAGTTTGTCATTTTCAAGATCTACCACTGATACCGCTGCATCCAGTCCTTCAAGCACGGTAATGAAGCGCTCTTGTGAGACAGCAAGCTCTTCACGAATCTTTTTTGGCTCAGAGATATCAATTAATGACGTAACCCAGCCAGTTTGCTTACCCTTTTCATTAATCAGTGGCGCAATAAAAGTACGTGTTTGTATCAATGAGCCATCACGACGCAAAATCACTCCCTCAATACCTGTTTTCGATATAACCTCAGATTTCAGGGCGCGGTTCATCTTCTCAAAAAGCTCATCACGCCTGGAGTCCGGCCAAAAAGGAAAGGGTGGGGTTAGGCCAGTCATCTCCTCTGCCGACCAGCCAGTCATCTCGCAAAATGCTGGGTTCACATAAGTAATGCGCTTTTGCATGTCATGAGCTCGAATACCAACTGGTGTGGAATTTTCCATTGCATTACGAAAGCTTGTTTCAGCTCGAAGGCTAGCTTCTGCCTCTTGGCGAACTTGCATTTGTTTTAAGACTGACCACAAACTCCAAATCACAAAGGCGCTCAATCCAATCACAACCCCAATTAACATTCTGAAGGTCAGATTAGTGGGCGGGGGATAAGTATCAATTCGTAAAGTTAAATTAGGACTGAGCACGCCAATATCTAAACTGGTTTGGTTACTAAAAGCTCTTTTGGGTGTGTCGCGATCAGACGAAATTGCTAACATTTTTTCGTTATCGGTGAGAAGGGTAAACCGATAATGTGCTTTAAGCTCTGAGGGTATAACATCCAAGATGCCTTGAGTCGTATAGAGCACCGCTAAGAAGCCAACTACTTCACCACCAGTAATATTTGGAACTACTTGCCAGAATACAGTTTTTCTGTCTTTAACAAGAGCTCCATCGCTAGGTAGGTTGAGATTAATGAACTGACTAAAAGCTGCTCTGCTGGTAGCTCTGCTTAATTCAATTGCAGTGACTAAATATGAGTTAACTGTTTGGTCATTTTGAGTTTTATTAATCCAATCTGTTTTATTGTTGCTAGGCGGTACCACCCATTGCTTTTCATTCTTTGCATTGATCCATACAATTTTTACAATTTCATGATTGCTAATCGCTAGTTCATCGGCTTGTTCATAAGCAATTTTTCTCAGCCTTTCTTGATCTTCGCCACTAGCGAGCTCACGATTAATGTTGACGAAGGCATCGAGGTTATTGGTAAAGCGCAATTGAATGCGTTGCTTTGCTAAAGAAAGCTCTCGAAATAAAGCCGACTCTTGCTGGTTTTTTTCTTGCAGTTGTAGAGTGCCCAAAATAATGCCCATCACTGCGGTAAACAGCACGATGGCAATGAGAGGGGTGTAAACGAGCCTAAATCCCCGTATTTTTCGGATCCATTTAAATGGTCTGAGGAGAAAGCTTAAAAAAGCCGTTAATTTCATGAATGAGGCTTATTTTGCCTGATTGCGCTAATAAAAAGGCAACTCTCAAACCAATTCAGGATGACGCCTGCACCGCAATAAAATACCACATTATGAGAAATACTATCATTATGTGGAAAATTGCTTGTTTACACCCATAGAACTTCCTAAAATATTCGCTATAAAGTTAATAGCTAATTGCGAAGTACTTATTGGAGACAAGTTATGGCCGCAGTTCCAGATCAGATATTAGGTAAACAAAATTCCCTCGACGTCGATCCAGGTGAGACTCAAGAATGGTTGCAGGCTCTAGATGGGGTTATCCACAACGAAGGCCCTGAGCGTGCTGCTTATTTAATCGATCAGCAAATTTCTCATGCAAGAGTAAATGGGGTTGTTCAGCCTTTCCATGCTGAGACTCCTTATATCAATACGATCCCCGTCGAAAATCAAGCTCACTTACCAGGCGATCAGAATATTGAACATCGCATTCGCTCTTATACGCGCTGGAATGCGATGGCGATGGTTCTACGTGCCAACAAAGACACCAACGTTGGTGGACATATTTCTTCTTTCCAATCCGCGGCAACTTTATATGACGTAGGCTTCAATCATTTTTGGCATGCGCCATCACCAGAGCATGGCGGTGATCTGATTTTTGTGCAGGGCCACTCAGCGCCTGGCGTATATGCCCGTGCATATATGTTGGGACGTCTTACTGATGGTCAGCTCGATCACTTCCGCCAAGAGGTTGGTGGTAAAGGTATCTCTAGTTATCCACACCCATGGCTGATGCCAGACTTCTGGCAGTTCCCAACTGTATCAATGGGCCTCGGCCCAATCATGGCCATTTATCAAGCACGCTTCATGCGCTACTTACAAGACCGTGGCTTTATTAAGAGTGAAGGTCGCAAGGTTTGGGCATTTTTAGGCGATGGTGAAACCGATGAGCCAGAGTCTTTAGGCGCCATTGGTATGGCGGGCCGAGAAAAGCTCGATAACCTGATTTTTGTTGTGAACTGTAACTTGCAACGTCTAGACGGACCAGTGCGTGGTAATGGCAGCATCATTCAAGAACTTGAAAGTGAATTCCGTGGTGCTGGTTGGAACGTGATCAAAGTAGTTTGGGGTGGCCAGTGGATGCTCTATTTGCTCGTGACAAAAAAGGCATCTTGATGCAGCGCCTTGGTGAAATCGTCGATGGTCAGTACCAGACGATGAAGTCTAAGCATGGAGCTTATGTTCGTGAGATTGTTTTCAACACGCCAGAATTAAAAGCTTTAGTGAGTGACTGGAGTGACGATGAGATCTGGCAATTGAATCGTGGTGGTCATGACCCACATAAAGTGTATGCAGCATTCCATGCAGCAGTAAATCATAAGGATCAACCAACAGTGATTCTGGCCCACACCATTAAAGGTTACGGTATGGGTGGTTCTGGTGAGGCAATGAATATTGCCCACCAAGCAAAGAAGATGAATGATGATGACGTCCGGCGCTTCCGCGATCGTTTTGAGATTCCCGTAAAAGATGAGGATCTCGATGACATGCCTTTAGTGAAGTTTGCCGAAGGAAGCCCCGAATTGGAATATATGAAGGCGCGTCGCCAAGAATTAGGCGGTTATTTACCGCAACGTCGCATGAAGGCAGAAAGCTTGCCGGTGCCCGCGCTAGAAGTTTTTGCCCCATTGCTCGAGGCAACTGCAGAAGGGCGTGAGATTTCTACTACGATGGCATTTGTGCGCATGCTCAATACGATTGTTCGCGACAAAGTCTTAGGTAAGCGCGTGGTTCCCATTGTTCCTGATGAATCTCGTACCTTTGGCATGGAGGGTATGTTCCGTCAATTGGGTATTTGGAACCAATTAGGTCAGCTCTATACCCCAGAAGATCATGATCAATTGATGTTCTATAAAGAAGATAAGACGGGTCAGATTCTGCAAGAGGGTATTAATGAAGCGGGTGGTATGTGTGACTGGATTGCAGCTGCAACCTCATACTCTACTCATGGTGTTCCAATGTTGCCTTTCTATATCTTTTATTCCATGTTTGGCTTTCAGCGTATTGGCGACTTAGCATGGGCTGCAGGAGATATGCGCAGTCGTGGCTTCTTGCTTGGTGGTACTGCTGGAAGAACCACTCTCAACGGCGAGGGCTTGCAACACGAAGACGGCCATAGTCATCTTTGGAGCAGCGCAGTACCAAACTGTATCAGCTACGACCCTACATTTTCATTTGAATTAGCAGTGGTAATTCAGGATGGAATGCGTCGTATGTTGGCAGAGCAGGAAGACGTGTATTACTACGTGACATTGATGAATGAAAACTACAGTCATCCAGGAATGCCCAAGGGCGCTGAAAAAGACATCATCCAGGGCATGTACAAACTCAAGTCTATTGGCGATGATAAGGCTAAGTTGCGCGTTCAGCTTCTTGGTTCAGGAACCATCTTCCGTGAAGTGATCGAAGCGGCAGAAATGCTTCACCAGGATTGGGGTGTTGCTTCTGACTTGTGGGGTTGTCCAAGCTTTACAGAGTTAGGCCGTAATTGGAATGCGGTACACCGCGCCAATCTTTTGAACCCCACAGCTACGCCAACACTTTCTCACGTTGAGAAGTGCCTAAAAGATACTGCAGGCCCAGTCATTGCAGCTACTGACTATGTACGTTTGTTTGCTGAACAGATTCGTCCAGCGATTCAGCATATGAGCCGTCGCTATGAGGTCTTAGGTACAGATGGTTTTGGTCGTTCAGATACCCGTGAAAAACTTCGTGATTTCTTTGAGGTTGATCGTCGTTGGGTGGTGTTGACTGCTTTGAGATCTTTGGTGGATGCGGGCCAAATGGATCGTCAAAAACTTGCTGAAGCTATTCAGAAGTATGGCATCGATACTACTAAACCAAACCCGATGACGGTTTAAAACGAGATTAATTCATGAGTCAAATAATTGAAATCAAAGTTCCGGATATCGGTGACTACAAAGACATACCAGTCATCGAGGTCTTGGTTAAACCGGGCGATCAGGTTGAAAAAGAGCAATCGATCGTTGTGCTCGAGTCTGACAAAGCAACAATGGATGTGCCTTCATCTCATTCCGGTGTAGTGAAGGAAGTCAAAGTCAAGATTGGCGATAACCTTTCCCAGGGATCAGTAGTGATTACTTTGGAAGAGGGCGCAGCTTCAGTTGCTACTCCTGTTCAAGCTAGTTCTTCAGCGCCAATACCAGCAAGTGGGCCTGTATTAGGTGGCGCCCCAATTGAAATCAAAGTCCCAGATATCGGTGACTACAAAGGTGTCCCAGTTATTGAGGTCTTGGTCAAAGCAGGCGATAAGATTGAGAA
>Ga0194047_10000747_pt1 | contig 20875 bp, 21 predicted proteins | sample JunL225m_MetaG_2_FD_160070 | JGI IMG/M metagenome (GOLD analysis project Ga0194047, IMG submission 160070) | Anoxic zone freshwater microbial communities from boreal shield lake in IISD Experimental Lakes Area, Ontario, Canada - Jun2016-L221-5m | ecosystem: Environmental > Aquatic > Freshwater... | reverse complement strand
CTATTTATGCAGTTGCATCGTTAGAGGATTCTTCGCACGTCGAGATTCTGCTTAGTGCAGATGAAGAGATTGGCTCGCACGCATCACGTGCTCTCATTGAAGAGCGCGCAATTGCCAGTGGTTCGGTATTAGTGCTTGAACCAAGCGCCGATGGTGGTGCATTAAAGATTGGTCGCAAAGGCACAGGCACCATCACGCTTTCCATTGAAGGCCGCGCATCACATGCAGGGCTCGAGCCAGAAAAAGGCATTAACTCATTAGTGGAATTAGCCGCATTGATTCCGCAGATTATTGCAATTGCTGATGAGTCGATGGGAACAACAGTGACTCCCACGCTTGCATCAGCAGGCACTGCAGACAACGTGGTGCCAGCACTTACAACGTGCGCAGTTGATGTGCGTGTTGCAGTGCCAAGTGAGAAGCCACGAGTGGAAGCAGCATTTGCTGCATTGCGTTTGCAACATCCTGAAGCTCGTCTCGTTGTGGGCGGCCAGATTGGTCGACCACCGATGCATGAATCAGCAGCAGCTGGTTTGTTTCCCATAGCTGTTGCAGTGGCGAACCGTATTGGCCTTAGTTCGCTCGATGGTGTCGTTGTCGGCGGCGGCTCAGACGGAAACTTCACAGCTGCTGTCGGTGTTGAAACGCTTGATGGTGTAGGTGCAGTCGGTGGTGGCGCGCACGGCGACACAGAACACGTGGTGGTTGGAACGATGCCGCAACGTGCAGCATTGTTAGCTGGCTTGTGTCAGGAATTGTCTTCGATGGCCAAGAGGCCACCGCTTGGCAACGTGCCTGCGCCACGATAAACCTGCAACTTTGCACGGCTGTCATCGATATCAAGATTGCGCATGGTGAGTTGACCAATACGGTCAAGCGGACCAAATGCTGAATCTTCCACTCGTTCCATGCTGAGACGATCCGGTGCATACGTGAGGTTCGGGCTTGTTGTGTCAAGAATGCTGTAGTCATCACCACGACGAAGCCGCACAGTGACTTCGCCAGTGATTGCAGTGCCCACCCAACGCATGAGTGGTTCGCGCAACATCAGTGATTGCGGGTCAAACCAACGACCTTCGTACAACAATCGACCAAGACGACGTCCCATGGTGCGGTAGTTCTCAAGTGTTGCTTCATTATGAATACCGGTGGCGAGGCGCTCGTATGCAATGTGTAGAAGTGCCAGACCAGGCGATTCATAAATTCCACGACTCTTTGCTTCGATGATGCGGTTTTCAATCTGATCGCTCATGCCAAGACCATGACGACCACCAATGGCATTTGCTTCTAAGACAAGATCAACTTGCGACTTGAATTCTTTGCCGTTGATAGCAACGGGGAAACCTTCATGAAAACGAATTGATACAACTTCTGATGCAATAGCAATGCTTTCGTCCCAATGGGCAACGCCCATGATTGGTTCAACAAGTTCCATGCCATTGTTGAGTTCTTCCAACAGTTTTGCTTCGTGTGTTGCACCCCAAATATTTGAGTCGGTGGAATACGCTTTTTCTTTCGAAGCTTTGTATGGCAATTTACGAGCGGTGAGAAACTCACTCATCTCGGTACGGCCACCCATCTCGTCAACAAAGGTGGGGTCGAGCCACGGCTTGTAGATGCGCAGCGCAGGGTTCACCATGAGTCCGTAGCGATAGAAACGCTCGATGTCATTTCCTTTGTAGGTGCTTCCATCTCCCCAAATATCGACTGAGTCTTGACGCATTGCGCGAACGAGCAATGTTCCGGTTACAGCACGTCCCAATGGCGTGGTGTTGAAATATGTTTTGCCAGCAGTGGTGATATGGAAAGCTCCACACTGCAATGCAATGAGACCTTCATGAACAAGTTCTTCGCGACAATCAACAAGGCGCGCAATTTCTGCGCCGTACTCTTTCGCTCTACCTGGAATGCCAGAGAGATCTGTTTCATCTGGTTGTCCGAGGTCAGCTGTGTAAGCACATGGGATAGCCCCTTTTTCTCGCATCCATGCAACGGCCGCTGATGTATCAAGGCCACCAGAAAATGCAATGCCGACGCGTTCGCCTGCGGGGAGGGTGGTAAGTACCTTTGACATTCCCTTAACGGTACTGGCGCATGACCATGACTACAGCGATGGATTCCATCAAGGCCGCAAATCCAATGACTATTACAGCAATCGAGATGGCAGGGTTTGATGCAATTTCAATGAGACCACTTGCGATGAGGGCAAGAGAGCAGACCAAACTGGCTGTTGCCATGTGGCGCGGCGCGCGCAATGTAGTCACGAGTGGAATGAGAACAATGGCGAGAGGAATCGTGATGAGTAACGGTGATGCAGGCTGAGACGACGGCCCGAGCCACCAAATAGGTCGACCAATGGTTCGACTTGAGATCGCAACTGCAAGAAGCGCCCCAAAGACTCCGGCCCAGGTGAGAGTAGAAACTGTCCGCCAGCCATCGCTTGGCACCGCAGTGATTGGTGCAGGTGGCGACGTGAAATCCATGTCTGCCACCGTACTCAGCCCACCCCTGCAAGAGGTGGCACCCATAGATAGCCTGCAGGCGTATGGAAAAGTCACCATTCAATAAATTGTCAATCTTTTTCCCTATGTGGAATGAAGAGGCATACATCGAACGCGCAATAGATGCTGCGCGCGAAGAGTGTGAAGACTTAATGGCGCAAGGCGATATCGCCGATTACGAAATGATCGTTATTGATGATGCATCAACCGACTCAACTTTTGAAATAGCACAGAGTTTGGCTGCCGCAGATCCGCGCGTAAAAGTGGTGCGTCATCCTGAAAATCGCAAACTTGGTGGATCTATGAAGTCGGGCTATGCCGCAGCGACTGGTGACTTGGTTCTGTATACCGATGCTGACTTGCCCTTTGACATGCATGATGTTCATAAAGCAATGCGACTACTTCGTTATTACAACGCAGATGTTGTCAGCGCATACAGATTTGACCGCACGGGTGAAGGGTATGTGCGAACTGTGTATTCGTTCTTTTACAACATCATGGTTCGTGTTCTTTTTGGTGTTCGCATGCGTGACATTAACTTTGCCTTCAAGTTGTGTCGGACTCGAATTTTTGATCATGTTGATCTAAAGAGTGAAGGGTCATTTATTGACGCTGAACTCGTGGTCAAGGCCCAGAAGTTTGGCTACTCAGTTATCCAGTTCGGAGTTGACTATTTTCCGCGTACTCGTGGTGTCTCGACGCTGTCGTCGCCTTCAGTCATTGTGAAAATCTTGAAGGAAGCGCGCAAGCTTCGCCGAGAAATTCGAGGCATTTCGCCTGTTGTTTAGGCTGACGGCCGACGTACCGTTTGCGTTGGTAGCGTTTCGGTGCTGTGTCTGAACCTCTTGAACCCGAATTTGCAATGCCTGTGCACCAGTCGTGGTGGGTCAGATGGCGTCAAGCAATCATCACATCGGTCGTCTTTGTCCTTGTCGGCACTGGGGTGGCGATTGCTCACAACAATCAGACACCGGTAACTACTACAACTACAGCGGTGACGACTCCGGGGTTTTGTCCGGCTGATGCACCGATTACTTGTTACACGTTGACGCGCACCATTCGAGATGGAATGAAAGGTGCAGATGTCCGCCGAATTCAACAGCGACTCAAAGATTTACATTTTGATCCGGGCCGTATTGATGGTGTGTATGGCGGAGATACGACAATGGCCGTGTGGGCATTTCAGGCATTGGTTCTGAAAATGACGCGCGATACTTTGGTCGATTTTGTAACCCCAGTGCTGTGGGAATCAATGCGTGGTGAAGTGACCATAACGCCACGGCGCCAGCCCGGAACACCAAATCATGTTGAGGTGTATTTGCCGGAACAAGTTCTAGCCGTCTTTAAAGGAACGCAATTGATTCTTGTGTCGCACATCTCAACAGGTACTGGGCAGAAGTGGTGCGAAGAAGTGACCATTGACCCAGGCGAAGAGGGAAACAAAACAGCTGTGCCATTGAAAGACGGAGTGTGTGGCGAAGCCATTACGCCTGGTGGTATTTATTACTTCTATAACCGCAAACTCGGACAACGTCAGAGCAAATTAGGCACCATGTGGAACCCCGTGTATTTCAACTTCGGCATCGCGATACATGGCGCAATGATGGTGCCTAAGGAACCTGCCTCTCACGGCTGCGTGCGTATTCCGATTTTCATATCGAACTATTTCCCGGCACTGGTGCAATATAACGATCGTGTGTATGTGTTCGATGGGGTTAAGCAACCAGAAGACTACGGATCATTGGCACCGCCATGGGACAAGAAAGATCCGAACTACACCACGACAACGTCAACGTCGACGACAACAAGTACGACTCTGCCAAAGGGAGTAGTTCCACCGGCAGTTACTACGACAACTTCAGTACCGAAGACAACAGCAAAGACCACTCTTGCGCCAGTTGTGGCGACGACTGTATCTACAACAATTCCGGCTTAGTTACTTATTGATGCAGTAACTGCACAATGAAAAACCTCTGCAAGCAATGCGACACGTTGTTGCGTGGCGTAGAGGTTCAGTTCCAGATCTTCTTTGGTATTACTTCCTAATGTGAGATGAAGTGCTTTCCCTTTTTGTTTGACCGAAATTGATGATGTGCGTCCATCGTGTGTTCGGTCAAGTCCAATTGCAATGCGCAGCATGCCTGACAACATTCGAACAATATTTTGGTCTTCTTCTGAGAGCGCCGCAAAGGTGGCATGTTGAATTTTTGGCTCACTCTTTCTGTGGTACCGAGCAATTTGGGCGATGAGTTCGATCTCGTGATCTGTAAACCCAACAAGATCAGCATTGCGCACGATGTAATAGGTATGCAGATGATGACGTGCGTGGGAGACGACAAGGCCGACATTGGCTAAGACTGCCGCGGCCTCAAGGTAGAGCCGATGATGTGAATCAAGTTCGTACAGGTGGGACAACTCGTCAAAGAGCATGCACGAGAGGCGAGACACATTGAGGCCGTGCGAGGGGTCTTCGTCGCATCGTTCTGCGAGCTTTCGCGCACTCTGAATTGCCACGTTGTGGAGATCATTGTCTACTTCAGGATTAAGACGTTGAGCTGCATCGAGAAGTACTCCTTCACGAAGTGCGTAGTCACAATATGTGAATTCTGTGATGTTGAAGGTCTTGGCTAAGGATTCAAGAATGAGTGCGCCAGCCAAAATAATGTCGACTCGATCTGCATCAAGTCCCTCTAGTTCTTCTCGTTGTGCAAGCGTGCATGATGCAATTTTGCTGGTCACAATGCGAAGCTGGTCGAATGAAAAGGCGATTCCGTTCATGGAACGCGGAGATTCGTCGTGAGTCAACATCCAGCACATGCGAGCAAGGGTTTCGCCGGTGCCTGAAGACACCACGGCAACGTCATGGCCGAGTTTGAGGATTTCTCTCTTTGTGGGCTCGATAGTCGAAGCCACAAATTGCGAACAGGATGACACTGAAGCGGGATGAGTTGAACCACTGGGGAAAAATCTGTTGGATAACCGCACTGCGCCAATTTTGAAACTACGAACAAATAATTCTTCTGTGTGATCGAAAACAACGACTTCGGTCGACCCGCCGCCTATGTCAATGAGCAGGGACCTCTTGTCCGACAGGGGGAGAGCCTGCAAGACGCCTAAATGTATTAGGCGAGCTTCTTCGACGCCGGAAATCACTTCGATGTCTATGCCGGCTTCGGTGGCAGCTCTATCGACAAAGTCGGATGAATTCTTCGCCTCACGAACTGCACTTGTTGCCACCGCAAAGACACTGGCTCGATGTGCATCTGCAATGCGACGCATGTTTCGCAATGCTTCGATTCCACGTTCAATTGCCTCTGGACTCAGCATTTTCATGTCACCGCCGCCCTCACCAAGGCGCGTGTTGTCCTTTTCTCGGGTAATTACTTCAAATCCCGATGGGCTTACTTTTGCCACAACCATATGAATGCTGTTGGTGCCGATATCGATGGCAGCAATGACTCGGGAAGAAAGGTTCATACTGAGACTGTGGCTCCTGGGTGTATACCTATTTCCAACAATGTCACGGTAGTAGCGTATCGCTCATGTCAAACGCAATACCTAACGTTCTTACAGACCTCATCCCGATGCCACGCATTATTGAAAAATCAGTGGCTCGCGACATCACGCTTGTCTTGGGCGGAGCATTGTTTACAGCTCTGTGTGCCCAAATTGTGATTCATCTTGGTTTCACACCTGTTCCGATTACCGGACAAACTTTTGCTGTCTTGGCAGTTGGTGGCGCACTTGGATCACGCCGTGCCATTGCGAGCCAGGCGCTCTATTGGCTTCTCGGTGCAATTGGCCTACCGTTTTATGCAGATGCATCCGGTGGCTGGAGTCGCGCAACGGGATCAACATTTGGTTACTTCGTTGGCTTCGTTGTTGCTGCGGGCATCGTGGGTTGGTACGCCGATCGTCGCAATGACCGAAACTTCGTGATGTCTTTGTCAGCAATGGCGTTAAGCACCGTAATTATTTATTTCTTCGGAGCTATGTGGTTGGCTCATTCGATCGGAGTTCCGGTGGCCTCCGGAGAGACAAATGCCATCTCGCTAGGAGTGGCACCATTCCTTGCTGGCGATGCCATCAAGTTGGTGTTGGCGGCACTTGTTAGCCCAATTGGCTGGGCCTTGTATTACATCAAGCCACGCTAAACGACAACGGCATTTTCTAGGTCATACTTGGGTGTGGCTGAGCGCATGACAATGACGAATGAAGTGGTGAGCCGTAAGCGTGGCCGACCTGCGGACACTGATTCGACCGATACCCGTGACCGCATCATTGTCTGTGCTCTAGAGCGGTTTGCTGCAGAGGGTTTCGAAGGCACCACAAATCGGGAGATAGCAGAGAAGGCTCACGTCTCTAGTGCTGCTTTGTATCACTACTTTCCATCAAAGGTTGATATCTACATCGCTGTATGTGATTCGATAACCGAAATTTTTGTGAATGTGTTTTCAAGAGTAAAAGAATCTGAGACCACTCTTGAAGCACGCCTAGTTGCACTTTTTACTGAAGTCGGAACACTCGGAGCGACTGCTCCTTCCACAGTGGGATTTATTACGGGAATTTCTGCAGTTGTACAAAAACATCCTGAAGTTTCCAAAGGAACTGATGTGTTTGGAAAAGAATTTGCGCGCAACATTGTTGATCTCATTTCAACAGCGACCGAAACTGAGGAGATACTGCAGGGGACTTCCATTCAGTCATTTGCAGAACTTGTGTCCTCGGTTCTTGCCGGATTGGGCCGAATGAGCGCTCGTGGAGACCAATCTCGCCATGTTGCAGTGGCCGATGCCTTCTTAAGACTGATTCACACCGCCGCACAGAAGTAAGTTGGCGTCATGGACGCTGAGGTATTTCATTCGCTGATGAATGTGGCTCAAGGGGTCACATCGTTACCTGACATGTTTCGCTCAGACCCGACCCGCAGTGAGTGGCTCACGATTGATGCGTGTGGCATTCATGCAGATTTCTCACGTCAGCGCGTTAATAAACCACTGCGTGATGCTCTCATTCGCTCTGTCGACATAATGGATATTCCAGGTTCGTTCGCAAAAATGATCGCAGGTGAGGTTATGAATGCCACTGAAGATCGCGCGGTCGGACACATGGCTTTGCGTGCTCCCGTTACATCATCACCGTTTGCACTGCAAGCAGCCGAACAATTAGAACGCGCCAAGCATCTAGCTGACAATGTACGTAACGGAACTATGCGCAGCGCAAGCGGTGAGCAGTTTGAAACTGTGATCAACATTGGCATTGGTGGAAGTGATCTTGGGCCAGCCATGGCGACCCGCGCGCTTCGTCGATACGCACATGGCCCAGTTGTGAAATTTGTTTCCAACATTGATGCAGCAGATCTTGATGAAGCGCTTCACGGTGTCAACCCAACTACCACGTTGTTCGTCATCTCTTCCAAGACCTTCACCACCTTGGAAACGATGCACAATGCAGAACGGGCGCGTAGTTGGATACAGGCGAGCACCTCAGAGTGGTCGAAGCATTTCGTTGCGGCAACTTCACAGGCAGAGGTTGCCGTGAGTTGGGGAATTCACAGAGATCGTTGCCTCGAATTCTTTGATTGGGTCGGAGGACGGTTTTCATTGTCGTCCGTCATTGGCTTTCCAGTGATGTGTGCCATTGGTACCGATCAATTCAGCGACTTATTAGCGGGAATGGCAGACATGGACCATCATGTCGTGACAGCGCCGACTGAAAACAATTTGCCAATGATGCATGCGTTGATGTGGTGGATGAATAGCGCACTTCATATGTTTCCCACAGTCGCAGTGATTCCGTACAGCCACGATTTGGCACGATTGCCAGCTTTTCTTCAGCAGCTTGTCATGGAGAGCAATGGAAAATCCGTTGGCTGTGACGGTCAGCCGGTGCTTGGCGGTACTAGTCCTGTTGTGTGGGGCGAAGAGGGGACCAATGGTCAGCACGCATTTTTCCAAATGTTGCACCAAGGAACTCACGTTGTTCCCGTTGAGTTTCTGACAACCGTGGCTCCTCTCGGATCCGATACTGCAGCGCATGATTTGTTGTTCGCAAATATGATCGCCCAATCCGAAGCATTGGCTTCTGGGCAATCACACAACGAGCCACACAAGTCGTTTGAAGGAAATAGGCCAAGCAGTGTCTTGGTAGTCGACGAACTAACGCCTCGACGTCTTGGGTCATTGGTCGCAATGTATGAACATTCGGTGGCCATTCAAGGTTGGCTCATGGGTATAAATAGTTTCGATCAGTGGGGTGTGGAACTGGGAAAAGTACTGGCAATTGACGCCGCTTCGGTGATTGTTCACGACTCTCAACCCGATGCTAAAACCATGACACACCCCTTGCTGAATTGGTATCTGTCAATGCGAAAAAAACTGTCACGCAATCAATAACAAAGGGGATAACCTGCCTGCAATGGCAAGTTCCTCTAAGAAGCCCATCATCAATTCAGCGGAACGGATGTTGAATCTCGTTGCTTTACTGACTGAAACCAATCGTCCGTTGACGTTGGAAGACATCGGTAATTCCATGTCGAATCAGTACCCTGAAAAAGCAGAAGCGCGGCGTACTGCCTTCGAACGCGACAAAAAATCATTACGCAAGTTGGGCGTGCCGATCACCACGCAAGTACTTGGTGGAAGCGACGCAGGAAAGACTGCCTATTCCATTGATCGTGCAGAATACAAACTGATCGACTTTGATCTCACTGATGATGAACTGTCGGCATTGCAGCAAGCTGCAGCTCTTGTCCAAATCGATACTCAATGGGGAAAGCAGGCTGTGCAGTGGCTTGGTGGCGATATTGAGGATTCGCCTACTCGTACGGTGGCTCATGTTGATGCGCGGTCTCAGGAATTGCCGCAATTGTGGTCAGCCATTGCAAAGTGTTGCCAAATTTCTTTTCCCTATCACGGCCGCGTTCGCACGGTTTTTCCCTACGGTCTTATTTCTCGCAACGGATTCTGGTATCTCGTTGCGTTTGATACAGAACGTCAAACACAAGTGACCTACCGTGTTGATCGTTTCGAAGATGTTGCCATCATCGGAAACGAAGAATCGTTTGTGCGGCCTGCAGATTTCAATCTTGCAACTGCGTTTGAACGTGATGCCAAGTCATTCCCAAGTGTTGATACTGAGGTTGCTACGGTTCGTTTGGATCGGCACATTGCTTCTGGTGTTGTGCGTGAACTAGGAGAAGACGCCATTGTCGCAAAGCGCAGTGACGGTTCTGTAGATGTAGAAGTGCCGTGCGGTAATCGCGTTGCGTTTCGTTCGTGGTTGTACGCCATGGTCGATCGGGCACAAGTTGTCTCACCCGATTCATTGCGTAACGAAATAATGAATGACCTGACTCGACTTGCAGGAGGTGCATCATGAGTTCTAAGCGCGGTCCACGTTCTTCGGAAGCACGCGTCAGTGGGTTATTGCGCATGTTGCCATGGCTTATGAAGCAAGAGCGAGTATCTGTGGCAAAGATGGCCAAGCAATTCGACATATCTGAATCTGACCTGATTGAAGATATTGAGATGGCGTCGATGTGTGGCGTGCCGCCCTATACGCCATGGGAACTGACAGATATTTACATTGATGAGGGTGACATCTTTGTAGGGGCTAACAAGCGATTTGAGCGCAGTTTGGAATTGACGTCGTCAGAGGCATTCGGTCTTAATCTCTTGGCCACCGCCGCACGAGAACTTCCCGGTTTTACTCGGGGTAAAGACTTGAAGAGCGCTATGAAGAAATTGCGCAAAGTATTGGGTGATGACGTGGTTGATGTAGATATTGAATCGCCTGCATTTTTGTCAGTTGTTACTGATGCAGCATCGACTGGTCAACGTCTTCGCATGACATATTGGACCCCTGCTCGTAACGAAGAATCAGAGCGCACCATCACTGTTCGCACTGTCTTTGTTGACAGGGGACATTGGTACATTCGCGCCGATGATGACGCATCAAATGACAGTAGGCATTTCCGTGTTGACCGCATTCGTGCTGTAACTCCACTTAATGAATTTGTTGCAGTCTCTGATACTTCGGCTCAAGTTCCCGTCTGGTTCGCTGACGCTTCAGGCAGTGTTGTGGTGACGGCAGAGGTTGCAGCATCAGCGGCATGGGTCGTCGAGACGTATCCGTGCACTGTGCGCGAAGAACGCCCAGATGGCTCGTTTCTTATTGACATCGTGTCAAATAGTGAGCATTGGCTCGGTCGTCTGCTACTTCGTGCAGGTGGCGCAATCACTGTGGTTGCTCCGGCGGAATTGGCTTCAATACAAGCCCGTACTGCTAATGCAGTGCTGGCGAGCTACCGCGCAAACAGTTCAGACACTTGATCGGGCTTTTCAACACCTAATTCTTTGATGAGGTGCATCAGTAATTGTGCTGTAGCTGTGGCATCAGATTTTGCATCGTGCACTTTGCCGCGTTCGATTCCGTAGTGCTCACATAATGCAAAGAGGTTGTGTCGGCGGTCTGAATCTGCAGTGGTGGTTCGCCGAGAAAGAGCCAACGTGTCAATGTGAGTATCAATTCGGCCTTCGATGCCAACACGTTCTGATTCGGCATGAAGAAAACCCAAATCAAACGGCGCATTGTGGGCAGTAAATACATTGCCGGCACTGATGCTCCATAGTTGTTCAAGGGCTTTTCGTAGTGGCATGCCGCCAGAGACTTGTTCTGCCGTAATGCCGTGAATATGTTCTGCCCCGTGTTGATATTCGACGGGGCTTTCGGGTTTGACAATGGTGTCGAACGAGTCAACAATGTCGCCTTCGCCGTTCATGATGACCGCAGCGAGTTGCACAATGCGGTCTGTTTCGGGGTTGAGGCCTGTTGTTTCAAAGTCAACGACTGCAAACGAGACATTGCGCATGCTGTGTGGTGCGGTAGAAAGTTCGTGCGAAGTCATTGAGGGCACCTTAGGGCGGGGGTGAGGCATGGTGAAGTCATTGAGGCTGTGACATCAACTCGCAGGTGGTGTCATCAAGTCAATAATTGTTTGGCGATCGAAATAGTCGCGCCACAGAGTTATTTTCCCGCCCTGAATTTCAAAGACTCCAGCAACTGGCAACGTTGCCCATCGACCATGAATTTCTACTCTGTCATCACGCTCATTGAGAACGGTGCCAGATTCAATGGTTCCACTAGAAGTTTGACGGAGAATTTTCCAATCAATACCGGTACACATGCTGAAGAAGCCGTTGAGCGTGTCGCGCAGTCCTTGAGGGCCAAATGTTTTTCCCATTGGCACATTGTCGTATTCGAAGTCGCTTGTCACCATGGCTGCAGCGCCATCTAGATCGCGTGCAATCAGAAGTGAAATGAACTCTGTCACGAGAGAGTCAGGAGTCAGGGGAGAATTGGTCATGACACGATTGTGTCATGTGCTCTACAAAAGTTCGGCAGCAAGGCTTGCCACTTCGCTGCGTTCACAGGCAGCAAGGGTGACATGACCAAAACATTGTTGATCTGCGAAAGCATGAATGAGAACAGCGAGGGCGTTGTTTGACTCTCCCATATAAGGGGCGTCAATCTGGCTTGTGTCGCCCGTGAAGACCACTTTGGTGCCTTCACCAATGCGGGTGAGGATTGTCTTCAAGGTGGTGGGTTCAAGGTTCTGAGCTTCGTCGACCACAACAAACTGGCGATGTAGTGACCGGCCGCGCAAGAAAGTGACAGATTCAAGAGTGAGTTGTGAACGAGTTGTCAGATCTTCGATGAGGCGCTTTGCATCATTGCTGGAGCGCTGATCTGTCAATGCAACGATGGCGTCATGAATGGCTGACATCCACGGGTCAAGTTTTTCGTCTAATCCGCCCGGCAAGAAACCGACATCGGCTCGGCCAACAGGTACTAACGGGCGATAAATCGCAAGCTTCTCATACGTGCGAGATTCAACAACTTGTTCAAGACCAGCAGCGATAGCCATTACCGTCTTTCCGGTTCCGGCTCGACCGTCAAGAGCAACGACGCTGACATCGGGGTCCATCAGAAGTTCAAGAGCAAATCGCTGTTCTTTTGAACGCGAGCGAAGCCCCCATGCTTCAGGAGAAGTGGCGGCCAGTAGTTCCACTGTGTCGCCGGTGCTGCGAACAAGTGCAGATTGAGAACCAGAACGGACGACTGCGAATTCATTGGTGGTGAGCTTTGTTGAAGCGTCAAATGCGTCAGAAGAAATTTCGCCGTGTTCATAGAGTGCATCAACAACCGTTGATGACACTTCTAGGGTGAACCAACCCATTGGACGTGTATGAGCAGATCTGCCTACTGGCTGATGCTCTGCTGCAACTAGCCCAAGGTGAGCTGCTTTGATTCGTAAACCCGCATCGTTCGAAATGATTTGTGTTGGTGCTTTGAGAGATTGTCCAAGAGCAGCTCCGATGATGCGATTGTCAGGAATCTCTGGATTAAGCCCATTTTCAATCAGTAAGTGTCGCTGAATACCGTTCACTTCAATATGAACTGTTGCCCCACCTGGTTCCTGATTCAGGGGAACGGGCAGGTGAATAGAACCACCTGCTCTACGCCGCAAATCTTCAATAGTGCGTAATGCTGTGCGAGCCGAACGGCCAACATCATCAGCGCGACTTTTCAAGCCGTCAAGTTCTTCAACAACAGTAAGAGGAATGACGACATCGCAGCCAGGGAAAGAATGAAGACAACCAGGGTCTGCAATGAGCACTGACGTATCAAGAACTATGCGAGTACGCACGCCAACGGCATACTTCGAAGTGCTCGTCATGACGTCATCTGGTGACTCCATGTCGGCACCGATCTGCTCCGCAACATGATCGATGTCTCATCTTGGCATTACCAATTCAATCAAGTGGTGGATGCTCAGGCCTTTAAACAAATTGTTCATGTCGACGTAACTTTTGTCTGAGCGCTTGTGAAAGAAATGATTTTTTTGTGTTCGTCGGAGCTGTGAAGCGCCTTATTTCGGCGAATTTCCAAATTTTTTTAAATATTTTTTTGTCCGGAGTTTTTTATATTTCGCACGTCATGACGACGAGAATTAAAAAACAAAATTGCTTCACTTGTGAGATGCTCGTCACGTTCTGTTTGTTCTGTTGCAGTGAAAATCTGTCGAGCAAACTCGCTCTGGAGCATTCCGAGAAGACTTCGCAAATCCTTGCTGCATAAGGGAATAAGAGATTTTCGGCGTGAACTGCACGATGCTGATGTCTTTGCAAAGAGTGAGAGGGCACGATCAGCAGTGAGTGTGGCGTCACTGCAAATTGGCAAGTAAATACAAGACAAAGTGCGTGTGCGCACTCAACTCAAAAAGAGCAAAAAATGAGATAGTTGCATTTGCAACTATTCGAATGCTTGCAATTTGTTGTGAGAACGGGTCAAATTGTTTGACAACTCCGATTCCGGGGAGGAATACACAATGACAAAAGCAGAACTCATCGAAGAGGTATCAAAGGCAGCAGAGTGCTCGAAGGCAGACGCCGAGCGCACCCTTGCAGCGTTCTTTGACCTAATTGTTGCTTCTACTAAGAAGGGCGAAAAAGTGGCATGGCCGGGCTTCGGCTCGTTCAGCACCACCGATCGCAAGGAGAGGACTGGCCGTAACCCACAAACGGGTGCAGCAGTAACAGTCCCCGCCTCAACCGCGATGAAATTCACAGCGAGCTCTACATTAAAAGCTCAGCTGAACCCAAACCGTAAGTAACCACTTACACAACGAGAGGAAACTCAAGTGGCAGCAAAGAAAAAAGCAGCAGCTAAAAAAGCTCCTGCACGCAAGAAGAAAGCAGCAGCTAAGAAAGCTCCTGCACGTAAGAAGAAAGCAGCAGCCAAGAAGGCTCCTGCAAAGCGCAAGAAAGCAGCCAAGAAGGCCGCTCCTGCACGCAAGAAGAAAGCAGCAGCTAAAAAGGCTCCTGCAAAGCGCAAGAAAGCAGCCAAAAAAGCTGCTCCTGCACGCAAGAAGAAGGCCACTCGTAAGAAGGCCGCTGCAAAGAAGGCCTAAGCCTTCTTTTCAACTTCAAATCAGTAGAACCCTCGGGTTCGGAGTGTCGGAATGGGGGGCGAAAGCCCTCCATTTCACTTTCTCCGGACAGGTTCTCTTAGAGCCTGTCCATGAGGTGAAAGATTTCAGCCGCCGCGAAGCCGTGTGGCGCACCAAGGTCACTCATCCGTTGACGCATCCGTGAGCGGAACACTTCCATGCCGTCTTCGTCTGTTGCTTTCATCGTTGATTCAAACTGGCTTTCATGGCGTTCTAATGCCGTGAGTTTTATAGGCACCCATAAGGAAACATCTTCCACATGATTTGGTTCGTCTGCTTCCCACAACAGCAATGCATCGGGGCGATGATGAACGACACCATGATCAGTGAAGTGATGCTTTAAGAAATGTGGGTCACGTGCAGCAACGATGGCATCGCATACGTTGAGGCCAGTATTGCGATGGTCTGGGTGCAGGCGATAACGCTTCCACGGATCATGTGACAAGACCACATGTGGCTTCACAGTTCGAATTGCAAGAGCGATTCGGTCGATTGCTTCTTTTGAATGTTCAAGTTCACCGTCGACATAGCCAAGAAATGACACTGTGCCAGAAGTGCCAAGCGCACTGGCTGCATTGCGTTGTTCAACTTGGCGCGACTGAACGAGTGCCGCAGTGTCTGCATCAGGGTTCCAGGTTCCTTTTGATCCGTCGGTGCACACAAGGTGATGCACTATTGCGCCTTCCGCGGACCATTTAGCGAGTGTTCCGCCGCATCCGAACTCAACATCGTCTGGGTGTGCACCAATGGCAAGAACAACTTTCGGTGTTGTGAGATTCGATGTGAAGGTGGTTGCAGTGACTGGTGGTTGTCCTGGGTCGTTTGCGCTCATGATTGTTCCGTTTCTCTTCGTGCTAATTCACTTAAATCGTCTGCTGTATCAAGGTCGAGTGCCAAAGCGTTATCAATGATGATTTCATATTCAAGTCCGGCATCTATTGCGAGGCGAATGTGATTGTCACAGCTACCCGGGCCATACGCAGTTGTGAAAGAACTGCTGGCGGGGAAACTTAGGACATTGGTGCCATCGCGATGACGGTCGGGGACAAGGCTTACTTTTCCTTCGCGCGCAATGTGATTGAAACTGATTGCCAAGGGAAGATCTGCATGGGCAACGATGATGTGGTCTGCGCCATCGGCTTTGGCAACTGTGCGTCCTGATGCCACTGCAATGTCAAGACCAGGTGTCTGACAATCAACAACATGGGCACCAAGCGCTGTAGCCCATGATGCGACACCTTCGTCTGAACACACCACATAGGTAGGTAATGACAAAGCAGCTCGCACAACGGTCTCTGCACACGATTGGGCTAGCGCAGAACGTTGTGATGCAGTCAAGGTGTCGGCAAGACGCCCTTTGGCCATGGTGAATGACTTCACGGGGATAACGACGGCGAGTTGCACCTTGTCAGCCTACGAAGCCTGTTGGCCTTGTGACCTACGCTAGAGATATGGCAGAGATTCGTATGGCAGTTGTGGGTGCCGGTTCATGGGGCACAACGGTTGCTTCGTTGGCTGCTGCGAACACTCCGACCGTTCTGTGGGCGCGCCGTGAAGCGGTTGTTGAGAGCATCAACACACTTCATGTCAACCCTGATTACATCAGCGCAGTCGCACTGTCGCCAGAGCTCAGGGCTACTTCGTCCTTGAGTGAGGCTGTCAGTACAGCTGATGTGGTTGTGATGGCAGTGCCGTCTCAGGGTTTTCGCCAAGTGCTTGTCGAAGCAAAATCACATATTCGTCCATGGGTGCCGATTGTCAGTTTGGCAAAGGGCCTTGAGGCGGGGTCAATGTTGCGCATGTCGCAAGTGGCTAATGAAGTGATGCCTGGCCACCCTGTTGCGGTGTTGACAGGCCCGAACCTTGCATCAGAAATTTCTGTTGGTCAGCCAGCTGCCAGTGTTGTGGCAATTGATGATGCAGTTATTGCAACAGCGCTTCAAGAGTTATTCTCAACGCCAACATTTCGTGTGTACACGAACCCTGACGTTGTCGGCTGTGAAATTGCTGGCGTTGTAAAAAACGTCATCGCTATCGCAGCAGGTATGGCAAAAGGAATGGGCTTCGGTGACAACACTCGAGCATCATTGATTACACGCGGCCTTGCTGAAATGACACGTCTTGCTGTTGCTCTTGGTGGCGATCCTGTATCGCTTGCAGGTCTTGCCGGCATGGGTGACCTCATTGCTACCTGTTCATCGCAGAGCAGTCGAAATACATCGGTCGGAATTCGGTTGGGCGCAGGTGAGGCTCTTGCTGACATCCTTGGTTCCACGTCGATGATTGCTGAAGGTGTGCGTAGTTCGGCGATTGTTCTTGAGTTGGCACAGCAATACGGAGTCGAGATGCCAATCACCGAGCAGGTAGTTGCCGTGTGTCACAACGGATTGTCCGCATCTGAAGGTTTACTTGCATTGATGTCTCGTCGTTCTCGTCCAGAAGCCCAACTATGAGCCGTGTTATTGGTAATCGCGGTGGCACGTGGCGTGGAACCGTTTCTGAACACGGAACTCTGACCCCTGCCGACGGCGGCCGCGAACTTGCTTGGCATGTTGCAGGCGATGATCGGTGGTATTCACCAGCATCTGAACCAACACTGCGACAGAAGTGGTACGCGGGTTTTCCAGTGTGCGAAACACGAATTCGTGTCGGCAACGGTGACATTGTGCAACGCATGTATTGCGTAGCTGACCGTGGCGGAATGACTGTTATTGAATTTGAAAATGAGTCAACTCTTCCTGTGGCGGTTGCAGTGACTCGTTCTGATGTATTGACCACGCGTAAACCAATTGATAATCCACCTGCCGGAATTGATTTGCCAGCTGGCTCAATGGTGATCCCACTAGGGCACAAGAGCACAGCACGAATTGCTTTGGCACATATCAATCCGGCGTCTGGGCCATTGCCTGATGATGTTCCAGATCATCAACAAGTAGTGCGTGGATGGGAGACTGCATGTGATCTTGCGTCTCGCATCACCATGCCAGACCATTCAGTGGTGGCAGGTATCGCTCGCGTGCGCAGTGATCTGTTGCTAGGTGTTGGTGTTATAGAAGATGCGTCAATTGAATTGGTTCGTCTTGCTGAAATACATCGAGACTCAATTGTTGATGTTGTGGAAACTGTTCAGCGCAGAGTCAAGGCAGAAAAGCGCGCCAAAGTGTTGCAGTGGGACACTCCTCACCTCATGGCGTCCGCTGCACGTGCGTGTGTGTTGCTGGAGGACGAAGTTGCCGCAAACGATATTGGGTCAACGTGGTTGCGTATGGCTGACCGTGCCGTAGCGGAACTTCCAATTGAGATCCCTGGCGGACTCGGAGCAATCGCATGGGCCGAGTCTTTGTTGGCGCAGGCATCACCAAGCGGTGGGCAGTGCGTGTTGCTACCTCACGGCATTCCTGAGACCTGCTGGGGTTCGGCTTTTGAAGCGCACGGCATCACCGCTGATCCGTACCGCACGATTTCGTTTGCTGTGCGTTGGCATGGTCCGCGACCTGCTGTGTTGTGGGAAATCACAGGTGCAGCTGGCTTGTTGATTACAGGTGGCGCCGCTGATCCGTCGTGGCACACCACAGATGCTTCAGGCGAAGCACTGCTGGCAGCGCCAGTATCGGCTGTACCAACTAACGATCAGTAAACAGCTCAAAAGTGTCGCCAACAGCAATGTCGCCACATGTTGTGACCATTGCGTAGAGACGACATTGATCGCCGCGTTCGTGGCTCATGCGCTTGAAATCTTTGTTGAGAAACCAGTCATTGTTCTGCTTGCACGGAATTGCGTACGACGTGAGAAATCCGCGCATGGTTCCGATGCGAAAATGTGCACCTGGGCGAAACGCCTCAGCCGAAATACCCGCGACGGAGATGTTTTCTCCGGCAAATCCGGGACTAATCGGGTGACCTTCCGCGCGCAGTGTCTCAATGGCGTCTGTTGACCAGATACATAGTGCTTGCCATGGTCGTCCGTGACCGACTCGCCACGACTGCACGTCACCTTCAACGCCCTTCCATCCGATCACAGCTGAATCCAGTGGCTTCTTCGGTAATCCTTTAGATGCATGCAAGTGCGCGATAGTACCGACATGATCAATTGCAAGAGAACGCATGGTGGGAAAGAAGCGCCACATGGCTGCAAGAAGCGACTCAACTTGTGATGGCGTGAGTTCGTCATACTTGGCCCCAATCGCAGCAGTTGTTGCTGCGAATGCAGCATCGACATTGTCAAGCGACGGCAATGAGATTCCTGCAAGCGATGACATCTCTGCGAGATACCCGCGTGCTCCAGCAAGCCAGCCATCGGGAATAGAGGACTTGTGTGTGTGGTGAGTCCAGATTTCGTCCAGTTCCTCAAGGGTGCCCTGTGCATCTTGAGCCGTGTACACGTAGTTGCCGACAGTGATCGATGCGGAGCGAGCCATGTTCGAAGCCTACGCTTCACCGTATGGCACGACCAGTTCCCACTCTTGAGTACGAGCGCGAACTCATGGCAACAGGTGCACGCATCATTGCCGGAATGGATGAAGTGGGTCGCGGTGCAATTGCAGGGCCGGTCACTATCGGAGTGGTTGCAATTGATGCAACGATTGGCGCTGTGCCTGACGGATTAGCTGATTCGAAATTGATGACACCGAAGCGAAGAGACGCAATGGTTCCCATTGCCAAAGAGTGGGGTCTTGCATGGGCAACTGGCTCTGCAACAGCAGCAGAGATTGACAAGTACGGCATTATGACTGCGTTAAGCCTTGCGGGCAGTCGAGCGTTGACGTCACTTGGCTTACGACCAGACATCATCATTCTTGACGGCAACAACAGTTTTCTACGTGAAGAAGATGATGGGCCGCGCATTGTGACTCGTATCAAAGGCGACCAGACATGCGCAAGCGTGTCAGCAGCCAGCGTGATTGCCAAAGTGGAACGAGACGCGTTGATGACGCAATTACACGAACAGTTTCCGCACTACGGATGGAGCGGTAACAAGGGTTATGGCGCAGCAGTACACACTGATGCAATAAAGATTCACGGAGTCACAGACTTGCATCGCAAGTCGTGGAACTTAGGTATTTAGGCTTTAGCGCCTGAAACTTTGATGTCTTTGAAAGGAGACACAGAATCGATACCCATGTCTTTTGGAAGACCAAGCACGCGCTCACCAACGATGTTGCGCATCACTTCGTCTGAACCACCAGCAATACGAAGGCCGGGTGCGCCAAGAACAAAGTTTGACCATGCGTAGGTGCCCCACTCGCCGCTGTCTGCGATGAGCTTTGGTCCGAGAACATGTGACACGAACTTCACAAGACGAGCTTGGTTGTTCACCAACACCATCTTGCCGACTGAACCTTCAGGTCCAGGAAGTTTTCCGGCCTTGGCAGAAGCTGCTGTGCGCTGAGCATTCATAGCTGCGATGCGGTAGTTCAGAACGATGTCTGCAAGTTGCACGCGAATGAGTGGGTCTGTATGGAGTCCGTAATGCTTCACCATTGCAATTACGCGAGTGAGCAAGTTGTTGTCGCCAGCGTTGCCGCCACCGATTGACGCGCGCTCGTTCATGAGAGTTGTGAGAGCCACGTTCCAGCCGTTGTTGATGTCACCAAGACGGTGATCATCACGTACGCGTACTTCGTTAAAGAAGATTTCGTTGAAGCTTGCGCCGCCGGTCATCTGCTTGAGTGGACGAATATCTACGCCAGGAGCTTTCATGTCGACGATAAAGCCAGTAAGACCTTTGTGCTTTGGCATATCCCAGTCGGTACGGCAGATGATTTCACCGATGTCTGAGTAGTGCGCACCTGAGGTCCACACTTTTTGGCCAGTGATGATCCACTCGTCACCGTCTTTGACAGCTTTTGTGGTGAGTGATGCAAGGTCTGAACCTGCACCTGGCTCTGAGAACAATTGGCAACCAATGATTTCGGCGCTCCACATTTGCTTGATGTACAAGTCAAGAGCTGCAGGAGTTGCATGCGCAAGGATTGTTGGAGCCACCATGCCAAGACCAATGCCGAAGCAGCTTTGGTCGGCAATGCGGAATTGCACTTCGAGTTGGCTGTACAAACGATCGTATGCAGCGGGAAGTTCGCGACCGCCGTATTTCTTTGGTCCGGTAATCCATCCAAAGCCAGCCTTGAATTTCTTATTGCGCCACACTTTGGCTTCTTGCGCTTGAGTGAACTCTGCGTCGCGATCGCGCTCGCGATAGAAGGTGTCTGCGCCTTCGCCCCAAACGAATGCTTTTTCAGCCACACGGCGTTCCGCGTTTGCCTCGAGAAAGGTGAGTGCTTCTTTTTCAAATTCTGCGATGGTGATGTCGGCCATGGTGTGTTTGTCCCCTGAGTCGGACCCGATCGGGTCTGTTTCTCCT
>Ga0194047_10000746_pt1 | contig 20879 bp, 21 predicted proteins | sample JunL225m_MetaG_2_FD_160070 | JGI IMG/M metagenome (GOLD analysis project Ga0194047, IMG submission 160070) | Anoxic zone freshwater microbial communities from boreal shield lake in IISD Experimental Lakes Area, Ontario, Canada - Jun2016-L221-5m | ecosystem: Environmental > Aquatic > Freshwater... | reverse complement strand
GCATCACCCAAGCATGGGTAATAGAAGAAGCACTCACATTTGCTGAATCACTTACCTTTTATACAAAAAACGCTGCTTATCAACTCTTTCGTGAAAAAGAGTTTGGAACACTAGAGGTTGGCATGAGAGCGGCTTTCCTAATAATGGATTCAGATCCTGCTCAAAACCCCGCAGCAAAGATTGTTGAACTAGTTTCCTAAAACCCCGTTAGTGCGCTTGAGTGCAGTTTCAATTAATGCGGTAATCAATGATGTGTAATCAACTCCACTGGCCGCCCACAGTTTTGGGTACATCGACGTACCAGTAAAGCCAGGCATCGTGTTTATCTCATTTATTACGATTTCTCCGCTATCGGTATAGAAGAAATCACATCTGGCTAAGCCACTGCACCCAAGGGCTTTAAAGGCCTGGACTGCTTTAGTGCGAATTTCTTCGGCAGCTGCTTGCGGAATATCGGCTGGAATTTTTACAGTAGTAGCTCCATCTAAATATTTAGCTTCAAAATCATAAAATTCAAACTTACTATCAATGACAATTTCCCCGACTACGGAGGCTTTGACTACTCCATCTACCTCTAGAACTGCACACTCGATTTCACGACCAAGAACGGCTTGTTCTAGCATGACTTTATTGTCATAGAGAAAAGCATCAGCAAGGGCAGCATTCAAATCCCCCACAGTTTTAACTTTATGCGTTCCGCGACTTGATCCCCCACGAGCTGGCTTCACAAAAAGTGGATACGCCAGATCATCAATGTGAATTTTTTGATCTTTCTTTGTCATCACAATTCCATCAGCAACGTTTATTCCAGCTGCGGCAAAAATTGGTTTTGCAAAGGATTTATCCATTGCTACTGCTGAAGATAAAACACCACTACCAACATAAGCCAGATTCGCGATTTCAAGTAAACCTTGAATCGTGCCATCTTCGCCATACGGACCATGCAGAACTGGGAAAACGCAATCAATATTGAGTGGCTTACCAGCGACTGAAAAACCGTGGATATCGGCAATTACCGAAGGCGCATTCTCATCAACGATTGGGAGTTTTCCATTTTTGATTTCAAGTGGATAATCATTTGGAAGCAATACCCAATTACCGGCTTTAGTAATTCCAATAAGAATGGCCGTGAACTTGCTGGAATCCAAGCCTTTTAAAACCCCGCCGGCTGAGATGCAAGAAATTTCGTGTTCGCTGCTTAAACCTCCGCAGATAACGGCAACGTTGATTGTGCTCATCGAATAAAGTTTTCTGCGCGCGTGGTAATTTCCATAAGGCGATCAAGGGCATCAGCAGGTGAAATCGAGCCTGAAACAACGTCGGCAACGGCTTCGATAACTGGCACTTCAACTCCTACTCTGTGAGCAATTTCTAGAACTGCATTGGAGGAGGCTACGCCCTCAACGGTCTTAGCTACATATTCTCGCGCGGTTTGCATCGATCCAGAACGTCCCAAAACCTCGCCGAAAGTGCGGTTACGCGATAACGGAGAACCACAGCTAGCTACTAAGTCACCCATTCCAGCTAAACCTGCCGCGCTGAGTGGATCGGCGCCATGTGCTGCACACAAACGCGCGACTTCATTTAAACCCCGAGTAATGAGCATGGCTTGGGTATTTTCCCCGAAACCCATTCCAATTGAAATTCCAACAGCTAGCGCAATGACCGATTTAATTGCACCTGCATACTCACAACCTAAAACATCTACTGACGTGTAAACGCGGTAATACGGCGTTGCAAAAAGCTTTTGTACTTTTTCAGCAATCACCATTGTCGGTGCAGCAGCTACCGCCCCAGCGGGTTGGCGCAAAATCAGCTCATTAGCCAGATTTGGTCCCGTGATAATCGCAAAGTTTTGACTTTCCAACTCTTCTTGAATTATTTCAGTCATTCTAGAAAGTGAGCTAACTTCGATTCCTTTTAAAGTGCTCACACATAGTGCTTCTGGATCCATCAAGGGTTTCCAGGTTTTTAAATTTTCTCGCAATGTTTGTGCCGGAACAGCCAGCACATAGATATTTGAATATTCAAAAGCTTCTTGTAACGAGGTCGTGCCTGCAATTCCCAAGGGCAAGATGTTCTCATCTAGATATTTAGCGTTGGTATGGTGTGCGTTAATTTCATTCACAGTTTCTTGGTTACGGCCCCACATAAGAATGTGATTGCCGGCATCGGATAACACTTGAGCCATAGTGCAACCCCAAGCTCCGGTACCCAAAACCGTTACTTTGCTCATCGCTTCTTTTTAAAGTTTCCTGTTCGAGGCAAATCCGAGTTATGCGGGTCAAAGATTTCAACTGGGCGTTTTTCTCCACGCAATTCTTCAAGCAAATCGGTGATCGCTTTCATAATGAAAGCCGTTGCTTCGATGAGAGCCGCGGCATCATTTTCTTTGCCGTACCACGGTGATAAGTCCAAAGGCTTTCCTACTAAAATTTTTATTGGCGTGCGTGGAAATAACTTTATTTTCTTTTCATATGTTGGCATCACAATCTGTGAACCCCATTGTGCAATTGGAATGACCGCAGTTTTGGTGGTGATTGCAAGGCGCGCCAGCCCAGTCTTGGCAACCATGGGCCAACCATTGGGATCACGCGTGAGCGTGCCTTCAGGATAAACGCCAACACAGTGCCCAATCTCTAATAGACGTACCGCATGATCTAAAGCTTTTGCCGCATCTTTACTTTCACGGATGACTGGAACCATGCCTGCAGCTAGGACTATTTTTCCAACAACTGGGGTTTTAAAAACACCCTCTTTGCCTATGTAGCGAGGCGCACGTCCATTTCGATATAAAAAATGTGTAAGGAACAAAACATCTAAATATGAAATGTGATTGCTGGCGATAATAATTTTGCCGGATTGTGGGATGTTTTCTCCCCCGCGCCACTGCTTCTTTCCAACACAATTAAGAATAGGAATTACTACTTTTGTTCCTAATTTAAAAGCAAAATTTGTGCCTAGCGGTTTACCAACCGGCGGTGCATATGAAACTTTGTATTCCGCCATGCGAGCAATACTAACGAATAGGCATAAGAAAACGGGGTCGGCGTGAGCCGACCCCGTTAACTAAACTACGTGAATTACTTCTTCTTAGCCTTCTTAGCTGCTGGCTTCTTCTTTGCAGGAGCCTTCTTTGCAACCTTCTTCTTAGCTGCTGGCTTCTTCTTTGCAGGAGCCTTCTTAGCTGCCTTCTTAGCTGCTGGCTTTGCCTTAGCAACTGGCTTTGGTTCTGGCTTTGGAGCAGGTCCTAGCTTGCGCTCACCTGAGATGACATCCTTCAAACCCTTTGCAGGTAGAAAGCGAGCCTTCTTTGAAGCCTTGATCTTGATTGTTTCGCCAGTGAATGGGTTACGTCCCATACGAGCCTTGCGATCAACCTTCTTGAACTTACCGAAATCGTTGATCATTACGTCTTCACCTTTTGAAAGGTTACGAACGATTGTGTCAAAAACGATATCTACAGCGTGTGCTGCTTCCTTCTTGCTGTCGTTGAAATGTGGTGCCAACGCCGCAATGAATTGGGCCTTATTCATTGAAATCCCCTTATTACGCGTAAATGTTAAGCAAACGCTTAACGTGTTCATAAACTTACGCGTATATATAGGGTGATTACGCTATTAATGCAGGTGTGTCGCGAAAAATATTTTTAACTATTTCATCAAAAAACGCAGTTTTTACGCATAGAAAACCCTCAATTTAACGTTGAGGGTTTTGCTTGCACGCTCTCACCCCTAGCCAATTTTGAGTGATTTACGCTTACTTTTTCGCTATTAACTGCGAATTGGAAGCGTTGCCGGCTTGAGCGTTGTTCGAGTTTTCTCAAAAGAATCAATGGAATCAGCGTTTTTGAAGGTCAAGCCAATGTCATCTAGACCCTCCATTAAACGCCAGCGGGTGTAGTCATCGATTGCAAAGGGTAGAACCACATTGTTATAGCTCACGGTGCGGCTTTCTAGATCAACGCTGACTGACGTAGTTGGGTCGGCTTCAATGGCTAGCCACAGTGCTTCTACATCGGCTTGATCGATGATGACCGTGAGCAGGCCACCCTTGAGTGAATTACCACGGAAAATATCGGCAAATCGGCTAGATATAACAACTTTAAAACCATAGTTTTGCAAAGCCCACACTGCGTGTTCACGTGATGAACCTGTACCAAAATCAACACCAGCTACCAAAATTGTGCCGTTCTTAAATGCGGCTTGATTAAGTACGAATTCGGGATCATTGCGCCAAGCGGCAAATAAGCCATCTTCAAAACCACTACGAGTAACGCGCTTTAAATAAACGGCAGGGATGATTTGGTCGGTATCAACATTGCTACGGCGAAGCGGAACTGCAGTGCCTACATGCTTAATGAATCTATCCATTTATATTTAACCGCTCCTTTACAAATCTGCCGGTGAAGAAAGAGTTCCCCGCAGCGCAGTTGCCGCCGCAACTAATGGGCTAACTAAGTGAGTGCGTCCGCCTTTACCTTGGCGGCCTTCAAAATTGCGATTAGAAGTAGAAGCCGAACGCTCTCCAACAGCTAACTGATCTGGGTTCATTCCAAGACACATAGAACAACCAGCATTTCGCCATTCAGCTCCAGCATCTAGAAATACTTTATCCAGCCCTTCAGCTTCAGCCTCTAAGCGGACTCGCGCAGAGCCAGGTACAACTAACATGCGAAGAGTTGATGCAATTTTCTTTCCTTTAACAACTTCAGCTGCTGCACGCAAATCTTCAATGCGCCCATTGGTGCAAGAGCCTAAGAAAACAGTATCAATAGCTATGTTTTTAAGGGGTGTACCGGCTTCCAGACCCATATAAACAAGGGCGCGTTCAGCAGCTCCGCGAGCTTCAGCATCGGCGATATCAGCTGGATTTGGAACGTTAGAATTTAGAGATGCACCTTGACCTGGGTTAGTTCCCCAGGTAACAAATGGCTCTAATTCATCGGCATTGAGATTTACTTCCACATCGAAGGCGGCATCGCTATCAGTAAACAAAGATTTCCAATACGCAAGCGCGCCATCAAAATCTTCGGGTGCATGTGGCTTGCCCTTGATGTAATCAAAGGTTGTTTGATCAGGTGCAATTAGGCCGGCACGAGCACCAGCTTCAATGGACATATTGCACACCGTCATTCGAGATTCCATTGACAGTGCACGAATTGCTGAACCTCGGTATTCAATAACATAGCCTTGGCCACCGCCAGTTCCGATCTTGGCAATAATCGCCAAAATAATATCTTTAGAAGTAACACCTGTTTTTAATGTGCCTTCAACGTTAATAGCCATTGTCTTCGGGCGGGCCAGCGGCAAAGTCTGGGTCGCTAAAACATGTTCAACTTCAGAAGTTCCGATACCAAAGGCAAGTGCGCCAAAGGCACCATGTGTTGATGTATGTGAATCACCGCAAACAATCGTCATTCCTGGTTGAGTTAAACCAAGTTGTGGACCAACTACGTGCACTACGCCTTGGTCTTTATCGCCCAGTGAGTGAATACGTACGCCGAATTCAGCGCAGTTAGCACGCAAAGTATCCACTTGAAGCTTAGATACTGGATCGGCAATGGGCTTATCAATATTTTGTGTTGGGACGTTGTGATCTTCAGTTGCAATAGTTAACTCGGGACGACGTACTTTTCTTCCAGCTAAGCGCAGACCATCAAAGGCTTGTGGGCTCGTTACTTCATGAATTAAATGAAGATCGATATACAAAAGATCGGGTTCACCATCGGCAGCACGAACTATATGTTCGGCCCAAATCTTTTCAGCTAACGTTTTACCCATCGTCGGTCGGTGCTCCTTCGTTGCATTTGCGGTATCACATAGTGGGATGTTAATATCACTCTATGAGCACTAAGAATAGCGGAGTTGGCGTTTTAGACAAAGCGGCCGCAATTTTAAATACATTAGAAGCTGGTCCGCACTCTTTAGCTGAACTTGTAGCGGCAACTGGCATCGCCCGCCCTACTGCACACCGTTTAGCTGTAGCCCTTGAGTTTCATCGATACGTTGCACGCGATTTATCGGGTCGCTTTGTTTTAGGGCCGCGTTCGGCTGAATTAGGCGCTGCGGCCGGTGAAGATCGGCTACTTGCCGCCGCTGCTCCTGCATTAGCGGCGTTGCGCGATGCAACGGGTGAAAGTGCCCAGTTGTATAAGCGCCAAGGCGATCAACGCATCTGTGTTGCTGTGGCTGAACGTTTATCTGGTTTGCGAGATTCAGTACCTGTGGGAGCGGCGTTAACTATGCAAGCCGGTTCTGCTGCACAAATTTTATTAGCCTGGGAAGATAGCGAAAAGATTCATCGAGGTGTTGCTGATGCTCGCTTTACTGCCGCACAACTTGCTGCCGATCGCCGTCGTGGTTGGGCACAATCAGTTGGAGAGCGCGAAGCTGGAGTTACTTCAGTCTCAGCTCCAGTTCGCGGACCCAATGGCAAAGTTATTGCAGCTGTCAGTATCAGCGGACCAATAGAGCGCTTAGGTCGCCAACCTGGCCGCATTCATGCTGCAGCCGTAGTTGCTACTGCAGCTCGCTTGAGTGAATATCTAGCTCGCGAATAACGCGGCCGATAACACCAAAACTAAAACCTTTTCGCTGCAACAGTGATTGAATTCGCCTAATCTGAACCTCGGGTTCAAGGCGCGACATCGTTGAATACTTTTTCATCGCTAAAGAAAAAGCTGTGCGATATTCCGATTCATCATCAATCTCATCTAGCGCCTCATCAATAGAGTTTTGATCTACTCCCCTAGTGCGAAGTTCTCCAGCAATGATTCGCTTTGATAATTTTTTGGCGTTATGGCGAGATTGCGTCCAGGCTTTAGCAAATTCAGCGTCGTTGATCAAACCATTTTGCGTTAATGTGTAAATGGTGGCATTGGCTATGTCATCTTCGATGCCGCGCTTTTTAAGATGAGCCAGGAGCTCACCCTTACTCTTGGCCCGTGCCACCAATGCATTTTGTGCAATGGTGTACGCAACTTCGTAAGGGTCAGCTGCCTGGTCAACCTTTGAAAATTGCAGGCTAATTAGAAATCAACCTCGGCGGTAGCTTCATCAATTGCGGCAATCAGATCGGCATCGACCTCGATTGGTACAAAGTGAGCGCGAATCTTGGCTTCAATCTCATTAGCTAGATCTGGATTATCGATAAGGAAAGTACGTGCATTTTCCTTGCCTTGACCCAATTGATCGGCTTCGTATGTGTACCAAGCACCAGACTTCTTCACGATTCCAACTTCAGCACCAAGATCGATCAGAGAGCCTTCGCGTGAAATACCTGTGCCGTAAATAATGTCGAACTCAGCTTGCTTAAATGGTGGAGCCATCTTGTTCTTAACAACCTTAACGCGAGTACGGTTACCGACTGCATCTTGGCCATCCTTGAGCGTTTCAATGCGACGGATATCTAAACGAACTGATGCATAGAACTTGAGTGCTTTACCACCAGTAGTTGTTTCAGGTGAACCGAAGAACACACCAATCTTTTCACGCAACTGATTAATAAAGATTGCAGTTGTCTTTGATTGGTGGAGTGCACCAGTAATTTTACGCAACGCTTGTGACATCAAACGTGCTTGAAGACCCATATGAGAATCTCCCATTTCGCCTTCAATTTCAGCACGAGGAACAAGGGCTGCAACTGAGTCAACGACAACTAGATCAAGGGCACCGGAGCGAATCAACATGTCCATGATTTCGAGTGCTTGCTCACCAGTGTCTGGTTGTGAAACAAGCAGCGCATCAATATCAACGCCAAGTTTCTTGGCATACTCAGCATCAAAAGCATGCTCAGCATCTATGAATGCGCAAATACCGCCTGCAGCTTGCGCATTTGCAATTGCATGCAATGTAAGAGTTGTCTTACCTGAAGACTCTGGTCCATAAATTTCTACGATGCGACCGCGTGGCAAGCCACCAATACCAAGTGCGATATCGAGTGCGATTGAACCAGTTGGAATTACTTCAACAATCTGGTTTTGACGATCGGACATCTTCATTACTGAGCCTTTTCCAAATTGACGTTCGATCTGGGCTAGGGCTGTATCGAGCGCTTTTTGGCGTTCGCTTGTAGCTTTTTCTTGCGCAGCATCATTAGCTTTATTACTTTTTTCAGTAGCCACTTACTTTCCTTTCGATAGAACGTCTTGCCGTGATGGCAATTCGTTTGGTCTGGCCCAGAAGGTACGGAGACCTAACGACGGACCACTGCTTGGGCCACTGGGGATGTGGGCAAAGCGCTGTGGGCGGAGGTTAGAACCGCTCTGGTTGTACCGGATAAGAATATCCGAACATCTGTTCGAAAGGTAGCAGGCGCCACTGACACATATGAGCGTGTCGCGGATTTAAGGGTGGAAGATTTACACCTTAGGCGCAAGGGTATTGTGCTGGAAACTGTAGTTATTTGAAATCGGAACTAGCACCGAAACCGTGGTTTCAGCAAATGCTGTATTTCGGGAGATTTCCCATCTGCCTTGGCTGACTTCATCAAAGAAGCGCGAACCAAAACCGGCTTTTCCAGGAATAAAGTGAACACCATTATCAATTGCGCGAATCCTGATCTGCGATGGATCCTGGCGTTCAATTTCCACGCGAATTTGTGTCGCAGCTCCATGTCGTGAGGCATTAGCGAGCAACTCTTCAACGACATCGGCCAACGTCAGGATTTCTATTCCACTTTTTACCGCTAATTCTGGGGAAATCCGCATCTCTATCTCTAAAAATCCCCCCCACGGTATGGTGCATTCTTCCAGCGCCTCTTTCAAAGTGTGCGAACCACTATCCTGAATTTGCGCTGAATTATTTAAAATAGAATTAATCTGCGCTAAAGCAGCCTGCACTGCAATGGCATCACCCTGACGTTGAGCATTTTCAATTGAAAATGTTGCCGCCATAATTTGTGCCTGAACGCGCCCATGCAAGTGTCGTGCCCAGTTTCTTGAAATCTGGACTAATTCTCGGTTGATAGGCAAAGCAGAAAACTGAACATTTTTAATAGTTTGTTTTTGTTGTCGAACAATATCTTCACTCCGCATCAACCCAGCCTGCATTAGATAACCAGATACTGTAGTAATAACCACAACAGCCAGGTAAGGAATTAATTGTGGAGGATATTTTGAAGGATTCGGAAGATAATGCTGAATGAATGGACTTCGTACTAATAATCTTGGTATAAAAATGTTAAAGCTTAGAAGAATCGTTGTCGTAATAAAATTTTGAATTCTAAAAATTCGATAAAATAAGATCCCGCAATATTGAAGAAGAAATAATGCAGTGAAAATGAAAAGAGACATATAAATGGCTTGTTGCCAGTTAGCTTGACGGACAAGTGAGCCAAAAGTGATAAAAGCTACAACAAATGCAAAACCACTAGGATTTAGAGGTGCAAAATTTACGCTGTCTCTTAAAATCGTGAAGGCATTTAAGCCAAAAGATTGTTTCGCTTTTTCTTTGTTAGCAGTTAGTCCACTGTAAGAAGCTTCAATTGCGTGGGAAAGCTCTCTGATGGTCGCATCACTTACAAAGCGAATTTTCTCGGCTATTGTGGGGTCCATATGACTCGAAAGAGTAGTGATCGCTTTAATCTGGCCAATTGCATCGCTGCTGCGCGAAGTTATTGCGCCCTTCAGGCTCTGAGCAAGTTGAGAATAGCTACCTAAAAATTGAATCTGCGAGGCCCGTAAAGCTTTCAAATTATCTATCTCGATAGAAGCTAGTTTGCGCTGAATTCGGTATTTTAGAACTGTCGACTTTAAAATTGAAAGACCGAGAATGAGCAAAACACAGATTGGAATCGGGCCGGCAATTCTGGCAAACTTTGTACCCACATCTGGTAACTGCAATATACCGAGCAAGTAAGATTGTGAGGTTCCGTTTAAAAGCCCGCCAGCTACGCAAATAAGGAGAATTTGCCAGAGTTTTAATGCTTTAATCGAATAATGCTTGAAAATCTGTGAAATCACTTTTAGAAATACATAAAGAACACCAAATGTACTAAATTTAATCAGCAGCCATTTGATCCAAAGTGTTTGGCCATCAATCCAATTGAAATCACTATATTGATAGCTCATAGTTTCACTATAAGCGCCTGGAATAATACCTACTCCAATTATTTCCCAGTAAAAATCTAAAGATATATACCATTTAGATACTTTAGTGGAAGGAAGAGTGAGTAAATTTAACTTCTTCACATTATGAAGCCTTAGTTATTTTGCCACTCAGCTCAAAGAAATAACGAGTTAATAGAACTCGCTGATTAGCATCGGCTTGATCTTTGATTTTTAAGGATTTAGCGAGTCGGGCAATCGCATTTTCAGTTGATTTTACCGTAATCCCTCGCGTTTTTGCAATCTCGGCATTTGATAAACCGGATGAAACTAACTGCAAAATTTCTATTTGAATCTCAGTTAATTTAATGCGCAGATCAGTTTTTACATTACTTTCCGAATTATTTGAAAAAAGTGAGATTAAAGCATCTAACAAAATATGGCTTCGATTAATGTCCGCCTTTTTTAAATAAATTGCATCAGACGGCAAACCACGCACTCCAGCGTTTTTAAGTCGAGGATCAGCCAAGGTTGATAAGAATATAACTCCTAATTTAGGATTCGAGCTACGAAGAGCGTGCGCGACATCTATTCCGTGGGGGCCAACACCTAAATCGATGTCACAAAAAATGGCATCTGGTTTAAATTCTTGGCCAGCTTTAAGAGCACTGACAGCATCTGAGGCACTTGCCACAAATTTAATCCCTAGATGTCTGAGAGTTTCCACTAGCGTAACGCGCACCATAGCTTCATCTTCAATAATGAGAACCCGCAGGCTCGCTAGATGCGCGTTGTTTTTAACGATTGCCATGGCCTCACCCCTTCCGCTACCCCCAATGGTAGGGGCTAGCTCTTGTTCAATATAGTGGGAGCTGATTGATGTACAGGGTTAACATAGCATAAGCCGTTAATAACAGGGCTAACCCCTCATCTTTTATTTTCCAAGCATCACACACTTTGTTGGGGTAGCTGCCACGAAGTAGTTCTCGGGAGAAAAACTATAACCCTTAATTTGATCTCTAGAAAAAAATTAAAAAAGAAAAGTGACAGCCCCTCTTGATATGTATTTTTAATAGGTCATTAAGAATCAATTCAGTAATTTGCAGTTCCTGCGATTCCTTCATCGAAATTGCAAACAACTGTGCTAGGAGAAGTCATGATGGTGAGAAGTTCTGCGGCTGCAACACTAGATGTTGTTGATGAACAGGATTTATTGACAGTTGTTGAATCAATTGTGGAAACTGTTGATAATGCCGCTTATAGCGCTTTACCATTTGAAAAAGCCCGAGAATTAGAGTGTTTAGGCTTACGGTGGAAGAGTGACGTATTAGTTGTCGGCGCTCCTGAAGAGCGCTGGTTTGAAGTTGAAGATTTTGCCGATTCATTAGGGATTAAAATTGAGTTAGTTGCCACCAGTGCAGTTGAAATTCGAGAAGCACTTTCATTAACTGCCACACTTCAAAAAGTTGAAAAAACAAGTTTCGATGTATCTCGTATTGAAGTAGGAGAAGCCCCTATTTCTAATTTAATTCAACAGCTTATTGAGCGATCTGTTTTAGAACGAGCAAGTGATTTGCACTTTGAAACCTATGCTGATCACGTCATAGTGCGCGCCCGCGTTGATGGACGTTTGCGGGACTTGGTTCAACTGCCCGCCCGATTGGCCCCTGCGATTAGTAGTCGCATCAAAGTTCTGGCGCAAATGAATATCGTTGAACGTCGACGTCCACAAGATGGTCAATTTTCGACTACAGTAAATGATCGCCAAGTAGATATACGTGCGTCATCGGTTGCAACAGTGCACGGTGAAAAGATTGTTTTGCGTCTACACGATGCCCGTAAACCAAGTGTAGATCTGGGTTCACTTGGAATGGGAACCGAGCAACTAAAATTATTTAGCCACATGATTAATGCAAATAACGGTCTCATTCTAGTAGCAGGCCCTACGGGTAGTGGTAAGACAACGACGTTACATAGCGCTTTACAGGCAGTTGCAACTGCAGAGAAAAACGTTATTACTATTGAAGATCCTGTTGAATATGTAGTTCCCGGCATCAATCAAATTCCAGTGTTGGATAGTGCTAACTCTGGTTTTGCCGTTCAATTACGTGCAGTGCTTCGCCAAGATCCAGATATTATTTTGGTAGGTGAGACTCGCGACGCAGAAACTGCGCGCATCTCAGTACAGGCTGCGCTCACTGGCCACTTAGTTTTTACTTCTATCCACGCAACTGACTCAGTAGGGGCGTTGTATCGCCTGTTACAAATGGATATCGAGAGTCACTTAATTGCCTCTGCTATTCGTGGAGTTGTTTCACAGCGCTTAATCCGTAAAAATTGTCGCTTTTGCAGCGAGCCATACAAGCCAACTACCAATGAAGTTGTAACGCTTGAGCATTACGGTTTTAAAACTAAGCAACTTGTTCGAGGTCTTGGTTGCACTTTGTGTGGTGGGTCTGGGTATCGAGATCGCATCGCTTCATACCAGATGCTCAATATCACTGAAGAGTTAGCTGAAGTTATTGTTTCTCACCCAGAACCAAATGAGTTCCGTCGTAAAGCCATGACACTTGGTATGACAACAATGGATCATGAAGGCGTGCGATTGGCTGTTGAAGGTATTACAACTCTAGATGAAGCACTGACATTAATGGTTAACAATGACTGATCTACAGACTCAATTGCAGGTACCTGACACAGTCGAACCGCAATCAAAATTTAGTTTTCTTAGAAAAATTCTCCTTATGCTTCGCGAAGCAAAGAAATCTTTGCAACAGCAAAAGGGTGAAAAAAAGCCCATCGAACCGGTGATTATTAATCTTTTAGCTAGGGTGCAGCGTACTATTGAAGTTAAATTTCCAGATAATTCAGAAAAATTCACTAAAATTTTGGTGAGACTAACGCTTAATTTGGAGCGCAGCATGCGAGGAAAATCTTCCTTGCCTGCGGGAATTCGAACTAAGATTTATGTCTATCAAGGCCAAGATGTTGATGGTAAAAAGGTTAGTGGAGTTGTCGAATCAACCTCACGGGGCAAAGTTCAGTACGAGCTTGAAGAAGAAGGCGTAGTTAACCTTTCGATAAAGGTTAAACAACCACTGCTACAAATAGAGTTTGGTAAGACGGTCAGCGGCGAGGTTTTACTGCAAGTGACACGCCAGCTTTCCTCCTTTGCCCAGGCTGGAATTCCAGCGGCACGTGGCTTGGCAATTTTGGCCAGCACGACTGATAACAAAAGCATGCGCGGTGTCCTTGAAGAGTTGGTTATTGAAATTGAAGGTGGAGCAACACTGAGTGAATCGGTGGGTCACTATCCCCATGTCTTCCCAAGTTATTACGGCACGATCCTTAATGCCGCAGAGCGCAGCGGAGATTTACCTGGTGCCCTTGAGACTTTGAACTCATATTTGGAGCGCGATTTGCGTTCAAAACGTGCCGTTAAATCTGCCATGACATATCCGATTGTTTTGATTTTGCTAACAATTTTGGCGGTTAGTGTTTTATCACTTGTTGTTCTGCCAAAGTTTGAAGTTTTCTTTGCCAGTCTTGATGTAAAACTGCCTCTGACTACCCGCATGTTGCTCGGCACTACACGTTTTCTAGGCAATTTTTGGTGGGTACTTCTTCTCTTGGCGCTTGCTGCGGGCACCGCTTTCTTTTTCGCATTTAAAAACCCAAAAGGTCGCTTAATTATTGATGGAATTCTGTTGAAGCTTCCACTCTTCGGGTCATTGCTGCAGTTGATTGCCTTGGAGCGCTTTTGCCGTGTTCTAGCCACACTCGTTCGAACGAGTGTTCCATTGCCAGATGCTTTAACTTTGGCAGGTCGAGCCTCAAATAACTCAGTCTTTGAGCGTGGAATTAAAAACGCCCACATCGGAGTACTCAATGGTGAAGGTCTTGCCACTCCCCTTGAGCGAGAAAAGATTTTCCCAACTGCGGCCATCCAAATTTTGCGTGTTGGTGAGGAGTCTGGGCGCTTGGAAAGTCAGATGGGTCAAGCCGCATCTTATTATGCCGATGAACTAGATCACCGGATGAAAAATCTAACCGCGCTGATTGAGCCAATCACTTTGCTATTTCTGGGTGGCGGTGTTGGGTTCGTAGCCGTGGCATTGGTGTCAGCGATGTATGGAATTTATAGCGGGGTACACGCCTAATCATGAAAATCGCTACCTCTTACTTTCGCGCCCCAAAAACAGATGTGGGAAGTTCACTTATCGAAGTTATTGTGGCTTCTTTAATCATGTCTCTGATTGGTTTGGCCCTTGTAACAGTAACAGTGGGCGCAAAACCTTTAGCTGCGCGTTTTAATGCTAAAAGCGTGGCTCTTTCTAGTCTGACATTTGCCGCAAAACAGATTCAACTACAACCGATTCAAGACACTAACTGCAGCGCATCGTCAAAAATTCAGCCTTACTACTTTGGAACTATTCCGGCCAAAGGTGGCATCGGATTTGTTCTTTCAGTTGTAAAGGATTTCAAGCCTGACCTTGCAAGTCCAGCAACTGGTTACACGTATTCAGTTACCCCAAATCTCTTGCCAGAGGGTCTTTCAATCAACGCAGCTACAGGTGTTATTAGCGGAACTCCCGTATCTGAAGGCTCATTTACTTACACAATCGTTGCTACCAAAGGAAAGTTAGTTTCTAAACAAATAATCAATATTTCCATTATTTCTGTTGTCATAAAAATAGACGTTGCTAGCGCAACGACAACTACAGATTTCCAGTCTTGTGCGACAAATTCGGCGGGAATTTCTACAGCAACTGGGGCATATACAACAAAGCAAATTATTCAAGAGGTTATCTTGTCCACGACGACAGATACAACCCAGACGACACGAACGATTGTGAAGATGGGCTAATGAAAAAGATGAGCCAATTATTCACAAATGATCCAGAAGCAGGTTTCACCTTGGTCGAGCTCATGGTGTCGTTGGTTATTACTGGAATTTTGGCCGTTGGCGTCACTCAAATTCTGACCATCACAATGCAGACGGTTGGATACACCCAGACAACGACTTTAGTCGCGTCAAATATTGCCCTTTTGGACTCGACCCTGAGCAAAGATATTTCTAACTCCAATGGTTTCGTTATTCCTAATACCTCAACGACACCGGATGCAACCAAAATATGTACAAGTTGGGTCGCAACTGATACTTCTTATGCAAATGTACGGCCTTTAGTGACTTTGAGTGTTCCTAGCTATCTGCCGATCACAAAGGCGGTCGGGAATGGGCTAACAATTACTTACACGTTGGCAACCGGTACGACAAATACTTTTGTGGTTGGCCAACTTGCAACAATCTATGGATTCACAACGGCATCACTGAGCATGGTGTCCGCGCCGATAACAGTTGTTACTACGAGCTCATTTACAGTTTCCACTACTGCCTCTACGACTGAAACAGAAACCCCGGCCAAAAATGGAACCGCCGCAGTGAACTTCTTCCACGGTTATGAAATACGAAATGTCGCAAATGCAGGCGAATTGTGGAACTTCACGTGTCCAGTTACTGGATCCACAACGAATTTAACGAATACGCGCGTTTTGCGTCAGGGCGTGCCTTTGCCATCAGTTTCATCATGGAATGCCGCGATTGCTTGCACAAGTTTTAGCTCAGGTAGCACATTGACTATTACATCAGCATCAGCTTCATCAACTATTTGCCCTACTAATACTTCTCTGACATCGCTTACTGATAACCCAGGGATCCAATTCAGCATTCCTGCTGCCACCACCGGTAGCAGGTCTAACCAAACATATACGGCACAAGTTATTCAAGGAGCTAGGAGCATCGCATGAAATTCAAAAGAAAAGGTGAAATAGGTTCGGCAATGAGCTTAGTTCTGATATTTGTAACTGTAGCTGGTATGGCAATCGCGTCGTTGGTATTTGTTACCCAAGTAGCAACCGATGGAGTCCACCAACTAGCTCAAGTTAATAAGACTTCAACCGCAGTTGCTGCGGCCACTGCCGATATTTTGGCCCGTTTTGAAAAAGACCAAACCCTTGGAACTGCCACGTATACGGGCACAACTGATAACTGCGGACTTGGACAAAACTTTGCCTTAGATCCAGCAATTGGTGTGAGCTTTGTTAGCTGTGTACCTGTTACTGGTGGTGCACCAACTGCTGTGACCACAATTGGTACGACTATTCCGGGTGGGACCGTTGGTGTGGACTTTGGAACTGCCTTTAACGGTAACTTCAATTTCAATAATACGGTTGACTCAACTTCAACTATTTCTGTTGCAAACAATTCAACTGTAAAAGCTTTGCGTTCCCAGGAAAATGTTCCCCCTGCTGGTGGCACAAGTGGTACTACCTCAAAAACTGTTACCTCAACAACTGCCGATAAAACTCCACCAAGTTCATGCACGCTGTATAGCAGTGCTTGCCGCCAACACATCAAGTACTGGACGCGAGTTCATGCCACTCCACACTTGCCTGCTTTTGTCTGCAGCACGACTTCTATGACTATCACTTTGTCGCCTGGCTATTACACATCTGATGATGTCGGGGCGCTCAATCGACTGACTAATGCATCTGATTCAAGTAAATATGTAGGTTGGCTCTGGAAGTCGGGGAAATACGAAGATGGACCTACGTGTACTAATAAAGGTCAGCCCATTGAATTCAAATTCAAAGATGGTGAGTACATCTTTACTGGTGGTGCAACTTGGAATCTCAATAATTCAAATGTAACTCTAGATAACGATCCTACAAACGTTGTTATGTGTACAACGGTCTATGGAAGTGCGGGATGTGAAAATAGCAGATACAAGGCCACTAGTTTTGCTGAGTACAAGGGAACCGATCAATACAGTTGCGCGCAAAAAACACGAACACAATCAATTCTGAACTCAAGCAGTTTATATGCCAATTCCGACTCTGATTATCATGGAGTCCGAATATTTCTTGACGGAACCAGCCTGAATGTGGCAAAGGGACGTATGTATCTGTGTGGATCCGACTTTTCGGATTCACAAGTACTAGATAACTTTGTCATTATTTCTGGAGACTCAACTACTTCCTCACTATGCAAATCCGGTGAGTCAGATTCTGCTAACCGTTGCACCAGCACACCTAGCAACGTGGCTAACTTGAATTTTGGTTCAGGAGCTGAAGTTCACCTTGGCGGAGGTGCTTATTTGAAGAATTCAACCGTTACGGTTTCAGAAATATCTAATATGCAACATACGTGGGATCGAGCCATGATTACAAGGTCACTCACCGCAACTTGTACAGTTTCAAGTGGTTGCGAACATAACGTGCAACGCAGTAGCCAAGGTCAGACCTTCAAAGTGACCTTCAAAACTGCAGATGGTAAGTATCTGAGCCAGGCTATCAATATCAATAACTTCAATCCATCTTCTATAGTGACTCGGATTGAAAACTAATATGCACAAAAAGGAATTCAGCGATGATCGGGGCTTCACACTTGTTGAAGTTCTTGTCACCGTTGTAGTGATGGGGATTTTGGTCGGGATTTCATATCTCGGCCTTAATTCGGCACGAAGTAACTCCATCATTAATGCTTGTGTAAATACCTACCAAGGCGTCGCCTTGGCCGTTGGAAGTTACCAAAGCGACAACAGCACACTGCCAACAAAAATCGCAGATATGCAGCCGACTTATCTGAGTACCACTTTGTTGGCATCGGTAAGTGACAACTTCACATTCGAACTTGGGGCATCCACAACTGGTAACCCATACGAGGTGTATGTCTATCGAAAAGGAAGCACTACCTCACTTGGAGCAGCGCCTGCTGCATGCAAGTTGCTATGAACATAGCAAAAACTAGGAAATAGGAGCCCAAAATGATCAAAATGTTACACAAAGAGATGGAAAAGCGCTCGAAGCTTCGTGCTTCAAGTGATGCTGGATTCACACTTATTGAATTACTTGTTGTAATTCTTATTATCGGTATCTTGTCTGCAGTTGTTGTGATCGCCCTTGGCGGTACAAGCAAGGATGCAAATGGTAAGGCTTGTTCACAGGATGCATCCAACCTTTACAGCGCTATTACTAACTATCAAATCGCATCAACTGGTGGAAACGGAACTTTCCCTACCGCCAATGGAACTGTGACTTTAACTGCGCAAACCCTTCCCGGTGTATTAGCGGCTGATTATCCAACTCTGTTAACGGGTAAGTCATACCTTCCAGTTGACTTCGTTTCGACTACCGCTGGAAACCCAATTGTAGTTTCTCTGGCACCTACATACATTTCTAAGATTCCATCTGATGTTACTGCTTACTACATAACACTCAGCGGAACAACGACTACATCAATGGTAGCCGTTGGGCCATCAACGGCTTGGATTGCAAAGAACCCAGGAGTTGCCTGTGCTCCAGCTGGAATTTAATTAGGCACTTCCAATAGGTGAGGAAATAATTATTATCTCCCCATCAGGCCTAATTGGATCATGGATTGCGGTAGGACTTGCATTGGGCTCCTTCGCATCAGTCCTAGTCGCTCGGATTCCCGAGCGACTAGGAGTCCATGGGAAATCTCGTTGCCGAAATTGCAAGAAAGAGATTTCTTTTTATGACAATATTCCTCTCGTTAGCTACATGCTTTTAAGCGGGCGTTGCCGTCATTGCAAAGTCCATATTTCACTTATGTATCCAAACCTTGAACTCTTCACAGTTGTAGGAACAGTTTTTTATGTAAAGCACTTCAATAGCTGGTTACTATGTAGCGCTTGGGTCATATTTCTCACTTGCGGTTTGGCTCTAAGCGTTATAGATCAGCGCAATAAACGTCTTCCAGATGTACTGACGCTTCCCCTCTACCTCATTCTCTTAACAATTCTGGGATTAGATAGTTTGCTCAATCATCACGGAGCAAGGTTTATTGTGGCAGCTACAGCTTCGCTACTGTTGCCATTGTTTTACTTGATTTTAAACCTCATTTCACGTGGAGGTATGGGTCTAGGAGATGCCAAATTGGCTTTATCTAGTGGATTATTAGCGGGCTACATCAATGCTTTTACAGTAGTTACGGCCACGTTCATAGCTTTTTTGTTGGGTTCAATAATTGGCATTTCGGCAATTGTTCTGGGTAAGTCTGAGCGCAAATCAACGTTAGCTTTTGGGCCTTTTATTTATTTGGGCGTACTGATAGCGCCTTGGCTTTCACCGTCTTTAGAAAAGCTGGTGCACTTCTAGCTTTGTGAGCATTAAGGATTTGAACAACTGAAAGTCCAGATTCAAGATCTGACTGCATTTCTGGATGAATTCGAATCGCATTGCGTATAGCCATCTCTAAATATGCCTGTTTGGCCGCCATATCGGTTTTACCAACCAGGGAATCGATGAATGAAAATCGCTCGATTGTTTTTTGATCAGTTGGAAATACTGAAGCCAGTTGATAAGAGGCATCAACTGCATTTGCGTAGGTGGTCATTGCATCACTTTTGGCCAGCAAGCTATTGAAACGCGCTTGTGATACATCTCCTGATTTAGCTAAAGAAATTAATATCCCATTGCCAATAGTCAAAAATGCCTCGTCAGGTAAATTGCGGTGCTTAGCAATTTGTGCAGCCCAAGGAGCTATAGCTGATCTAAGGGAAAAGGTGTTCGTGACTTGGTTGGCAAAGCCGGGAAAATCTTTAACATCCATCTTTACTAAGGCCGAAACAAAAGCTGAATATTCAAAGTTTGAGGTAATTTTAGATTCATAAGTATCCTGCTCAGCTATTGAAGCAAAGTTTCTAAAATATTGCCCTAGAAGATTATTAACCGACAAGCGCAGTTGCAAATCCTTAGTGATTGGATAGCCCCAGTACTTTGTACTTTGATTATTGAGCCCTAGATTGCTGTACTCAACACAGGTTTGTAATGTTGAAGAAGGCAGGTCCACGCGCGTGGCTCCAAGGCTCTGGCATGCCTCATGATCTGATATTTGACTCGTCGCATATTGGGCAAGTGGGTCAAAGCCAAGGGTTGATTTAATATTGGTGTAACCAGGGGCTGAATTAACTACCGTAAAACTAAGATCCAGCGCAGCCTCGCGGGCGGTGCCAGTTGGCAAGAAGTTTGAGGCGATTAAAAATAAAAATGCAGTCGCGACAACAAACCATCTTTGGGGAAGATGCATGCAAGAACTCTAATGTTGACCTTGAGAGTTTCCCGTTATTGCTGCCTGCATGTCGGCGTATTTCTTTGGACTGCTGATTCATTTATTACTTAAGTGAGGGGTATGCCCCTCATGTTTTCATCACTATAAATGAATCTTATTACAGCCATAATTGCGCGTGCTCATTCTGCTTCCACCAAGTGAAAAGAAATCGGTTCTTGGTGGTGCAGCTATCTCGGTCTATATCGGAGTGCTCTATAGGGCACTGAGTTGGTCCACGCTAACAAAAGCGGCCCAAGTGCGAGGGCAAAAATCCATTGTGATTATCTCGGCCAAATATGGCGCAATAAAAGCTTCAACAGTTATTGAGCCCTACAAAGAAAAGATTGACACCGCCGCAATGCGCGCGCCTATCACGCAAGATTTAGATGCATATGCGGCCGATTTAATTATTGATTGCCGCTCATCTACTTATCAAGGTGTGTGGACTCCCCCGGCTAATAAGTGCGTAGAGATTAAAGTTTTCACCAAGGTCGATGGTATGAAGAAAGTAATTACGCATATGTCTAAGAAAACCCGTGGTGAAGTAGCACGACATTTACTGTTGAACAAAAGCGTTCCGACTACTCCCCAAGAACTCTTTGAAATAGTATCTCAGAACTTTGAATGTGAACTTTTTAAAACTAACGGTAAAGCGCCTTGGGTTCTAGAAGTTATCGCGAAGTAGTTTCTTTAATAATT
>Ga0194047_10000744_pt1 | contig 20921 bp, 21 predicted proteins | sample JunL225m_MetaG_2_FD_160070 | JGI IMG/M metagenome (GOLD analysis project Ga0194047, IMG submission 160070) | Anoxic zone freshwater microbial communities from boreal shield lake in IISD Experimental Lakes Area, Ontario, Canada - Jun2016-L221-5m | ecosystem: Environmental > Aquatic > Freshwater... | reverse complement strand
ATACTATCAAACAAACTTTTGTTTGATAGTCGTAAAACTCCACCAGCAAAATGCTGAATAGTAAGCTCTGAGTCATTAAATCGATATTCTTTAGGCAATCTCACCGCTTGACTCCTACCATTCATCATTTGATGAGCTTTAGATCCTTCATGATTGATATATATCAATCGGAGGATCTATGAAAAAAATATACCTGTTGTTCGTTGTCTTTATCGTTAGCCCATCTTTTGGGCAAATCACGAGTTGGGAAAACTCCCCTCTGAACTATAAAAATTCTGAACTCAATTATCAGAACTCGCCGCTGAACTACAACAACTCACCTCTGAATTATCAAAACTCTCCTTTAAATACGAACTCTTCGAATGGGGTCTTTGATAACAACGGCAATCGCATTGGTTACGAAACCAAATCCAATGAAGGTGTTACTAATATTTTTGATAATAATGGCAACCGAATTGGCTATAGTCCTGCTAAACAAAAATAATCCTTCATCATGAAACTTATAATCGCTTGTCTTCTTCTTTCTTTTTCAATACTGGGGTTTACTCAATCGAGTAAACAGGTTTCAATGAAAAAGGAACTCACGAAAGTTAATGACTATTACCAAGGGCTGTATTCTCAAAGTGCCAAGATTGATCAAATTTTTAAAAAAATTGTTAACTATCGTTCAAATCCAGATTTAGGTCTCAATGAATATGCCAATCCTGATGAGATAGAGGGTCTTGAATGGTTCGAGGTTCTGCAAAAGCAGCGCGATGAGATCACTCTTTCTATCTATAAGGACTATCAATCAGCTGACTATGTGACCATCATGGATGACTACAACAAAGACCGTAAATTCTTACGTATGCAACTCGCTAAAAAACAAATCTCTTGGCGTCAATTTGTGGATGATCTTCAAACATTGATTAAGAAAATGCAAGCGCAAGAAAAATTGTTTTGGGAGAAAAACCCGACAATTGAAAGGGCTATGGTGCAGTCAATTACGCATCATATCCAAAATAAAAGCACATCTTTTTTTCATGACTTTATCTCCATGCGCGCCTTGGAGAATTCATTTCTGATGCCCATGTATAAATATTTATCCAAATTGCTTTAGGACTGACTTGATTTAAATGCGCAGCTTGCTCTACTGCAGCAATAATCAGATCGAGTGGAGCTTCATCTAAAAATGATGCTAAGTGTGGATAAATATTATCCGGCACATCACCATAAGCTAATGCATGCGATAAATCCGTACTTTTTAGATTCGATTTATAACTCACACTCGCAGTTTTACTCGCCATCTCCAAAGCATCTTGCTTATTCTCATGCTCTTGGGTCGTCACATTCAAACCCAGTAAAGATAAGAGTGCAAACAGCTTAGCAGCACCTAAATCATTTAAGGTACCTGCCTCAAGATGATGGATAGTCGATCTTGATAAACCGCAAAGCTTCGCCAACCTATCCTGTGTTAAGCCTAATGCAATTCTGCGCTGGGCAACTTTGACTCCAATTTCATGTAAGTTCATGGTTATAGTTTATTTCACAAAAATCAATTACTTAACCCTAAATAATTCCTTAGAATTATTATGTTATTGACATCGGAAAGAATTAATCATAAATTACACATATACCACATACTTTATGGAGTAAATCATGTCACAGTTACATTTTTACGTGTCCGATGAAATAGAGGAACAAATTCGAGCAAAAGCGAAACAAGCGAAATTATCTCTTTCCAAATATTTAGCAGAACTAGTTAAGCGTGAAACTAGTTCTCAAAATCAATGGCCAGATGGTTATTTTGACCTCTTTGACAATTGGGAAGGCGAACCGTTATCTAGGCCCGATGAATTAACTTTCGAAACAAGGCTAAGCATTAAGTGATTTTCTTACTAGATACGAACGCCTGCATCCAGTTGTGGCAGCGTAAACACCCAAACTTACTAAAAAATATTGCTCGATTTAATCCAGCAGACATAGCGCTATGCAGCGTAGTAAAGGCAGAACTATTGTTTGGCGCACAGCAAAGCGAAAAAAAAGAAAATAACTTAAAAATATTTCAACGAATATTTTCCTCTTTGCAAAGCTATGATTTTGACGATAATGCGGCAGAAAATTACGCAGAAATTAGAGCCACTCTCAAAGCTAAAGGAAACTTAATCGGACCTAATGATTTAATGATTGCTGCAATCGCACGAGCGAATAAAGCAACTCTGATTACTCACAACACTTCAGAATTCAGTAGAGTCCAAGGACTGTTGATTGAAGATTGGGAGGAATAAAAAATGCGAAGACTCTTTAAAGTCTTCGCATCATGTGTTTTGGTAGGCTCGACTGAATTCGAATCAGCGACCCCTACCATGTCAAGGTAGTGCTCTAACCAACTGAGCTACGAGCCTAAAGACTATATTCTATCACTTTCTATAGACAAGAGTCACCCCTTTAACTTCCTCTAAACTCTTCTGAGCGATCTGCAATGCATTTAACTGGGGAACCTCTACTGTAAACTGCATCTTGGCAATCCCCCTTTTAGATATGGTATTTACCCCAGTGACATTTATTTTTATTTTAGAAAATACCTCTGAAATATCCCTAAGTAAGCCCTGGCGATCAATTGCCTCGACATATACCTCCGCTGGAAATACAGATTTATTTGGCGATAATTGGCCAGCACTCAAACCATCATCCCAAGACGTCAATATCACCCGCTCAGGAGCTCGAACAATTAATTGCTTAAGCGTCTGACAATCCTTCCGATGGATCGATACTCCACGACCTTTAGTAATGAACCCCCTAATCTCATCAGGCGGAATCGGTCGACAGCATTTGGACAATTGCGTCATCAACGAATCAACCCCGACAACTAAGATATCACCCTTGTGAGATTGACGTTGACTCGGTTTAAGAATCATCTCATGAACCGGAATCTCCTCAACAATTTCAGCCTTTTCTTTAAGGAGCTCCTTCGTACTTTCTTTCGTGGACTCACTCTCGCCATCCAGCGCATTAAACCAGGCTCGTACCTTGCTTTTTGCCCGGTGCGTTGCTAAATAATGTCGACTTGGCATTAGCCAATCACGGGAAGGCCCACCTTCTTTGACAGTAATAATCTCAACGGTTTGGCCATTTTTTAATACCGTATCCAAGGGTACCATCACACTATCCACACGAGCACCTCGGCAGCGATGTCCTAGGTTGGTGTGAACTGAGTAAGCAAAATCAAGAGGCGTTGCCCCAGGTTCAAGTGAGATTAATCTTCCTAAAGGAGTCATGACATAAATATTGTCATCAATCGTCTGCCCCTTTAATTGATCCCAAGTATCGTTTTTCCAAGCAATCAATTGCCTAGCCCAAGCAATCTTCTGCTCGTATTGAGCGTTGGCAGAAATCGTATTAGCAAATGCCCCCTCTTTGTATCGCCAATGCGCTGCTACACCATACTCAGATTGGTGATGCATCTCTTGGGTCCTAATTTGAATTTCAAAAGGGACATCAAGCTCATCCATCACAACCGTATGAAGCGACTGATAACCGTTGGGCTTAGGTCTTGCAATATAGTCGTCGAATTCTTTCGGAATTGGTCTCCAAATGTGGTGCACTAAGCCCAATACGGTGTAACAGGCTTTGATATCTTTCACAATAATCCGAAATGCACGAACATCGTATAAATCGGCAAAATCTAATGCTTTACCTTGCATTTTTTTCCAAATACTATAAATATGCTTTGGACGACCTTGTATGTCAGCTTCTATGGCAGTCCCACTCACCGATGAGCTCAGTTCTAATTGAAGCTTTTCAATAATGTTTTCAACAAATTTCTGCCGTGCTTGCCTTTTAGAATCCAGTAATCGTGCGATCTGACGATACGCCGTTGGCTCTAGATTTCTAAATGCTAAATCTTCCATTTCCCACTTGATCTGCCAAACACCTAAACGATTCGCCAAACTTGCATCAATATCCAAGATCTCCTGAAAAATTTCTTGATCTAGAATTAATTGTTGTGCTGTAATCCACCTTAAGGTTTGAAGCCGAGATGCCAAATAGATAATGACCACACGTAAATCTTGCGAAAATGCGAGTAGCATTTTTCTTAAAATCTCTGACTGGCCCTGAGATACTTTATCTCTCGTCTCTACAAGAGCACGATACCCTTTAATCATCAGGGTTGATTCTTCACCAATTTCCTTAGCGAGAAGCTCTAAGCTTTTCGAACTCACCAAGTGACTTATAGCTAACTGTGTCGCTTCATCTATGCTTAAGGCCTGCAAGATTGCAAGCATGCCATCTAAATGCGATTGATTCTCTTCACCTAACCAAGCGAGTGGTGTTTTGGAGTTAGCTTTAGAAGTCTCTATTTCAGGAGTCATGACTCAAATGTAAACCAAGTTAAAAACACTGTTTAAGACAGGGAAAAGAATTCGCGAGCAATTTCAATCTGACTTGGCAAAATAAAGGCTGGTGCGTGACCTGCATCTGGCACCACAACGCTGCGTGCAAAAGAGTTTCTAGAACACATTTCAGCTACCGTGGCCTCGGTTAATAAATCTGACTGCGAACCTCGAACAATCAGAGTGTCTATCTTAATCTTGTCAAAACTATCCCAAAGAGCAGCCTCACCTGCGGCAATGGTCAGCGGATTTTGAGTAATAAATGGCATCGCTATTTGTGGATCATAGTGCATCCCCCACCGGTCACCTTGCCCCTTAATTTGAGGCCTATTTAATTGGCGTAACTGTTCTGCTGAGTGCCTGCCAAATGTCGCAGTGAGCGTGTTTGCATATTCCAAAGCTTCTTCTTCTGTTTGAAAATAAATGGGTTTACCCAAGTAGGTCTGTAAGCGATTTAAAAAACTCACATTAATTCGTGGACCAACATCATTCAGTAATAAGCGATGGATCGGTTGATTCTCAAGTCCCGCAATCACCATACCGATTAACCCACCCATCGATGTTCCAAACCAGTCTAGCTGCTGAGGTCTTAAGCGCGCAATCAAGGTCATCATGTCACTAACGTACTGAGGCACACCATAGAGTAATGGATTCTTTAAATACTCAGAGTCCCCACGACCCACAACATCAGGACACACTACAAAGTAATCTTTTGAGAAAGCTTTTGCCAATGCGAAAAAATCAGAGCCTCTTCTGGTTAAGCCATGCACACACAATAAAACTTTGGGATTAGACGAGTCACCCCAGGTGTGATACGCCATTTTATGTAGTCCAGAGGGACTGATGCACTGAACATAGTCAGGTGATACTGATGAGATGATTGGATGAGACTTTAGAGTTGGCCGCGCGCCTAAAGAAACATGGGCATCTGAAGTCTTACTAGAAAAATAAGCCTTGAGTTTATTAATCCAAAAAGGTTGTTGCATTTAAGCTCCCCATAAGATCACGCTAGCTTAGAACTTTAATATCCCAAGATGAGTTAATGCGAACCGCTAACTTCCGGTTGAAGAGTGACGTGATCAATACCGTGCTCTTCAAGAAGCATATGCTTAATTCTTTCCATCACGAGTGGCCAATGAGATAAGTCACTGATTTCAATATGACCAATCAAAGCAGGATAACCAGGCGTCATTTCCCATACATGTAAATCATGGATCTCATTGACACCTTCAATACTTGAGATATCTTTACCTACTTGAATGTAGTCAATGTCTATAGGCACTCCTTTCATGAGGAAATGATAGGACTCCTTCAAAACACCCCATGTGGAATTAATGAGTAACAAACACACCACAATCGATAAGAGCGGATCAATTTGCATCCAACCAGTATATTGAATAACTACTCCAGCAATAAGAGCAGCAATTGAGCCCAACATATCGCCCATGACATGAACCAAGGCTGCCTTGGTGTTAACACTTTTATTGTCGCGAGACAAAATCCAAGCCACAATCACATTGATCGCTAAACCAATGATGGCAACTATAGTGACTGTTCCCCCGGCAACTTGATGAGGATCTTTAAATCGAGAAAATGCCTCATAACCAATCCAGAGGACTAACACCAGCATCGCTACCCCATTAAAGAAAGCAGCTAAAGCTTCTGCCCTACCTAAACCAAAGGAGTACCTAGAAGAAGGTGGACGCTTTGAAATAATTTGTGCAACTACCGCTAAAAACAGAGCAGCAGCATCTGTCACCATATGACCCGCATCAGAAATGAGCGCCAAAGAATTAGCGAAAAATCCGGCGACGGCTTCAATCCCAGCAAAGCCAAGAGTAAAAACAAGCGCAATGATTAAAACTCGTTGACTTGTCGACTCTTTAAAGTGGGAGTGTTTTGCATCCCCAGCTTTATGGGCATGCCACATCTCACCTTCACTCACATCAGAATCTGAGTGAGTTTTTTTTGAAGGTTCGTGGGAATGCAATACTGACATTAAGTAAGTGCGACCTCTAATTTTGCTTCTGTTTTAGCAATAACTTCTTCAGTCGTAACTCCAGGAGCTAACTCAACTAACTTTAACCCCGTTGGCGTAACATCAATCACCGCTAAGTCAGTAATGATACGGTTAACAACTTTTAAACCGGTATAAGGAAGATTACATTCTTTAAGAATCTTTAAATCTTCTGTGCCATCTTTTTTCTTAGCAACATGCTCCATCAGAACAATCACACGCTTAACGCCCGCCACTAAATCCATAGCGCCGCCCATACCTTTAACCATTTTTCCAGGAATCATCCAGTTCGACAAATCGCCCTTTTCGCTCACCTGCATCGCGCCAAGAATAGCAATATTGATTTTTCCTGCACGAATCATCCCAAAAGAATCTGCAGATGAGAAGATAGATGAACCCGGTAAAGTCGTGACCGTCTGCTTACCAGCATTAATCATATCCGCATCAAGTTCTTTTTCTGTTGGAAATGGTCCTATGCCTAATAATCCATTTTCGGATTGCAACCAAACTTCCATATGCTTTGGAACATGATTAGCCACCAAGGTGGGTAATCCAATTCCTAAATTCACATAAAAGCCATCTTGTAATTCACCAGCTGCTTTTGCAGCCATTTCGTCTCTAGTCCAAGCCATGATCTTTCCTTATTCTCTGTATATTTTTAATGTGCTGTTATTGTGTTTTCGTGATGTTTAAGAAGGACGTATTGTTCTTTGCTCAATACGTTTTTCTGGATTTTTATTAAGAACTATTCCATGTACATAAATTCCAGGAGTATGAATCTGATCTGGAGGTAATTCACCGTTCTCAACAATTTCTTCAACTTCTACAATGGTTTTCTTACCGGCCATTGCACACATTGGATTGAAATTTCTCGCAGTCAAGCGATACACCAAATTTCCTGATTTGTCAGCTTTCCATGCTTTAACCAAAGCCAAGTCAGGCACTAGAGCGTGCTCTAATAAATAAGTCTCACCATCAAATACTTTTGTTTCTTTTCCTTCTGCAACAAGAGTGCCCACACCTGTTTTAGTATAAAAACCTGGGATGCCACATCCGCCCGCTCTGAGCTTTTCAGCTAGCGTGCCTTGTGGTGTAAATTCCAATTGCAATTCGCCAGCTAAAAACTGACGCTCAAACTCTTTGTTTTCTCCAACATAAGAAGAAATCATTTTCTTGATTTGTCTTGATTCTAAAAGAAGACCTAAACCAAAGCCATCAACACCTGCATTGTTACTAATGCAGGTTAAATTTTTCGCCCCAGAATCACGTAAGGCTGCGATGAGCGCTTCAGGAATTCCGCATAGACCAAAACCACCGACTGCAATCGTTAAATTATCTTTCGCAATTCCCTTTAGAGCTTCTTGTGCTGAACCAAATACCTTATTCATGTTTCCCCCGTGCGTTTTGACGCTTTTAATTAATTAACTCCATAATGATACAGATGCTTGGTCCCTATTTTACGCAATTGCTAAACCGTCGTCTGCCGCAATAATCGATCCGTTGACAAATCCTGACTGCGAACTTGCTAAAAGAAGCAACAAACCCTCGAGATCCTTTGTATTTCCAACCCTTTTTCTTGGCAGCATTTGTATCAACTTTTTACCACCATCGGTTTCCCAGTAAGCAGAATTGATTTCAGTTTCTATATACCCAGGACAAATGGCATTGACATTAATACCGTACCTGCCCCACTCAATGGCCATTGCCCTCGTCATATGAACGACTGCAGCCTTACTCATGCAATAGATCGAGATCTGACCTAAAGCTTTTAAACCCGCAACCGAAGCTATATTAATGATGCGCAAGGGGAGCTCTTGACCCGCTTTTTGAGCCACTTTAGCGCGCTCAACCATTCTTTTACCCACCGCTTGAGCTACAAAAAATGCCCCTTTGGTATTGGTATTAAAAACATAATCATAATCATTTGGAGTGACATCAATGATTCTCTGGGTAGTTGATACCCCTGAATTATTGACAAGAATATCAATAGGACCCGCTATTTCTTCTGCTATTTGGATGGCATGATCAATACTAGGGATATCAGTGACGTCCAAAGTCAACACAAATGCTTTACCGCCTTGGCTAGAAATCTCGTTTTTTATAGCCTCTAAACGATCCTCTCTCCTAGCTGCAAGAATGACCGTTGCCCCTGCAAGAGACAGTGACTTTGCAAATTGCACCCCTAAACCGCTAGATGCCCCCGTAACTAAGGCAACCTTACCTTGTAAACTAATTTCATAAGCCATATTTACCCCCAAGAGCTGATTGTTTCAATTTTAATCGGATTGGCTCACCAAACCAAAACTCTTTTAAAATAAGTCCTAATTACTAATCAATTCTTTTTTACTAGCGGCCTAAAATGATAACCACCCCTCCTCAAATGAATCCTGACTTTGTTACTGAGTTTGGCCCTAGAGAATCTATGGATTACGATGTCGTTATCGTTGGTGGCGGACCTGCTGGTCTATCTGCTGCTATTAGACTTAAACAACTCGCTACTGAAAAAAATCAAGAATTATCGGTCTGCATTTTAGAAAAAGGCTCTGAAATAGGCGCTCATATTCTGTCAGGTGCTGTCATGGACCCCATTGCAATTTCAGAACTTATCCCCAACTGGAAAGAACTCAACGCCCCGCTCACAACAGCAGTGACAGAAGATCGTTTTATGTTCCTCACACAAAATGGTGGATTAACCACCCCAGAGTGGATGCTGCCTGACTGCTTTAAAAATCATGGCAACTATATCGTCAGCCTATCGAATGTAACCCGCTGGTTAGGCGAACAAGCCGAAGCCCTTGGCGTAGAGATTTTTCCAGGTTTTCCTGCGGCTGAAATTCTGTTTGATGAAAATCAAGCAGTAATCGGCGTAGCTACTGGAAATCTAGGAGTTGGCAAAGATGGTAAGCCAACAGGAAACTTTCAATTAGGAATGGAATTAAAGGCTAAGTACACCTTATTTGCTGAAGGTGCTCGCGGTCATTTAGGCAAGCAACTGATCGAAAAATATAAGCTCGATGATGGTGTCGATCCTCAAAGCTATGGCATCGGCATAAAGGAGCTTTGGGAAATCGATCCGGCTCAGCACCAAGAAGGCCTTGTGATTCATACGGCAGGCTGGCCATTGCAAAACAGTACCTACGGCGGATCCTTTCTCTATCATCTCGAAAATAATCAAGTCGCCGTTGGCTTTGTTTTAGGACTGGCTTATAAAAATCCCTACCTCAGTCCATTTGAAGAGTTTCAACGCTATAAGACCCATCCTAAAATTAAACCATTTTTTGAAGGTGGAAAGCGTATTGGATATGGCGCAAGAGCAATTACTGCTGGTGGATTAAATAGTCTACCTAAAACCGTTTTTCCTGGTGGCGCTCTGATTGGTTGTGATGCGGGTTATTTGAATGCTTCACGTATTAAAGGCAGTCACGCCGCGATAAAGACCGGGATGCTCGCTGCAGAATCAGCTTTTGATGCTATCGCAAATCACCGCGCACATGATGAATTAACTTCTTATCCAAGCTCATTTAAAAATAGTTGGCTGCACCGTGAACTTCATCAAGCTAGAAACTTTAAAGCCTGGATGTCAAAAGGCCTTTACTTGGGTGCAACGATGGTTGGACTTGAACAAAAGTTACTCAAGGGAAATATTCCTTGGACAATCCATAACACACATACAGATCATGCGAGCCTTGATTTAGCTAAAGATCATGAACCTATTATTTATCCTAAACCCGATGGCAAAATTACCTTTGATCGCTTGTCATCTGTGTTTATTTCTAATACGAATCATGAAGAAAATCAACCGGCACACTTGACCCTAAAAAGCCAATCCATTCCAGTAGGCACAAATTTAGAACTATATGCTGGACCGGAGCAGCGTTACTGCCCCGCTGGTGTTTATGAGTTTATTAAAAAAGACGGTAAGGACGAGTTACAAATTAATGCTCAGAATTGTGTTCACTGTAAAACTTGCGATATCAAAGACCCTACACAAAATATTGTTTGGGTCACACCTGAAGGTGGTGGTGGTCCAAATTATTCAGGAATGTAATGCACCCGCTTAATAACGCGCTGGATTGATAAAAGACTGATAAAACAAGCACCTGCAGCCATAGCAAATACATGCTCTGGACCCAAGTGCTCCCAAACCCAACCCGCTGCAACTCCACCAATAGAGCCGCCTAAACCATAAGAGATGGTGGTATAGAGCGCCTGTCCTCTAGCTTGAGTTGAGCCTTTAAACCATTTTTGTAATATTTGAATACTAGCGCTGTGATGTGCTGCGAATGTGAACGCATGCAGCAGTTGCACAATTATCAAAGGCCAAAACTCAGGCAAATAAGCAACGATTAAAAAACGTATCACGCCAAAACCACACGCCCAACTAATAATCTGTTCAGCTCGTAACTTTCCATAAACCCATTTCTGGAAATAGAAAAATAAAACTTCAGCGCCAACACCAATCATCCAAAAAAATCCGATGACCTGCTTGCCATAACCTTTTTTTTCTAAATATAAAGAGAAAAAAACATATAAAGCAGCGTGTGCAAAAATCATCCAAAATGCAGAAGAAAAAAACCAGATGACTTCCTTCTTTTTCATAATCTGGCGAAGCTGACCACGTTCCATGGGCTGTGTAGTAATGGGCGGCTCCCACAAACACCAGGCACAAATAGCCACCGCCGTAATTAAGCCAAGTCCAACCCACGGCAAAGTTGATATCCCTTGATCCTCAAACCAAAATCCCCCAAGAAATACAGCCAACATAAACCCAATAGATCCCCAGAGTCGCAGGCGACCATAACGATTAACGAACTGATTATCTTGGTTTAATGCATGCAATGTTGCAGCTTCTCCAAGAGGCGTTAAGCTACTACTGAATGTATTTAACAAAAACATCCATATCAAAAAATAGGTAAATGAGTTAACCCAAAATATCCCTAAAAATAAGATAAGGCTCATTAAGGATGTCAGCCTCATGATTTCTATTCGATTTTGTCGAAAGTCTGCTAACCAACCCCATGCAAAGGGACCAAGGATACGAGTGATCTGTAACATCGACATCAGAAGAGAGATCTGAATGGCCGTAAAGCCAATATGATCAAAATATAAACTGAGGTAAGGGCTAACAATCCCTAAAAAACCATAGTAAAAGAAGAAGAAGGTGGCAAAACGATAGTGCCCTCCAAAAGACAACTTCATTCGTAAATTAAGCCTTTTTTCCTGGAATCACTGGCGTGATAGAGCGCACATCAATTCCATATGCGCGTTGGCGAAGCGCGTGATCCATCATGACTAAAGCTAACATCGCTTCAGCAATTGGCGTAGCCCTTATACCGACGCAAGGATCATGCCGACCCGTAGTTTTAACAATGACGGGTTGTCCATGGACATCGATGGATTTCTTGGGAAGCAAAATACTAGAGGTGGGTTTGATCGCTAATGAGACCACAATATCTTGCCCCGTACTAATACCACCGAGCATTCCACCAGAATGGTTACTTAAAAATCCTTCAGGCGTGATTTCATCTCCATGCTCACTACCTCTTTGAACAATACTTCTAAACCCAGCACCAATTTCTACTCCTTTAACAGCATTAATCCCCATCATCGCGTGTGCAATATCAGCGTCTAACTTGTCGAAAAGAGGATCGCCAAGGCCTACGGGTACATTCGTAGCTTTGATCGTAAGACCTGCTCCACATGAATCCCCAGCCTTACGCAAAGCATCCATATAATTCTCAAGCTCAGCGATCTTGGATTGATTAGCCGCAAAAAAAGGATTATTGGGGATATGAGAAATATCTTCAAATGGAATTGAGAGTTCTCCTAATTGATACATATACCCACAAAAAGTAGTCTGATATTTCTCTCTTAACCACTTTTTGGCAATGGCAGCAGCCGCGACAACTGGGGCAGTCAAGCGCGCTGAAGACCTACCACCTCCGCGTGGATCACGAATGCCATATTTTTGCTGGTATGTGTAATCTGCGTGGCCAGGTCTAAAGGTGTCCACAATATCTTGATAATCTTGGCTTCGCTGATCCATATTTCGAATCAGTAAAGCAATCGGTGCGCCAGTTGTTTGACCTTGATAAACTCCTGAGAGAATTTCTACCTGATCAAGTTCTTTGCGCTGAGTCACATGTCTGGACGTACCAGGACGACGGCGGTCCAAATCCGGCTGAATATCTTCTAAAGAAAGTTCCAAACCTGGCGGGCACCCATCCACCACAGCACCTATTGCAGGTCCGTGAGATTCACCAAAAGTGGTGACGCGAAATAAGTGTCCTAATGTGCTTCCAGCCATAAATAGATTATCGCACTTTAGTCAGAGTCTTTACAAAAAGTACTTAGTTAACAAGCCTTAAGTCATTCGCTAACGTCCTGAGGCCAATCTCGAATATAGGCTTTTAGCATTGTATTTTCGAAATCTTGAGCATCCACGACGGCCTTTGCGACATCGTAAAAAGAAATGACGCCCATCAACATCTTCTTTTCAAGAACGGGTAAATATCTGGTGTGGCGATCAAGCATCATTCGTCTGACTTCATCTAAATCAGTTTCAGGCGTGCAAGTAAGCGGCATTTCATCCATAACTGAACCCACCGTCACCTGATCTAAACCTGCATGGTGATGCGCAAGCGTCCCAATCACCTCCCTAAAGGTTAGCATCCCAACTAACTCGGAATATTGGATGACCACAACTGAACCAATATCATGGTCAGCCATCATATGAATCGCTGAATGCAAGTTGGTTTCGGGAGTCACTGAATATAGAGTGTTTCCTTTGAGTCGTAAAATATCGCTCACTTTCATATCATCTCCTCTACATTAATATCTTTTAGTCTATCTTCAGTTATTGCTGATGTAAATCAAAACTTCCCCTAATTTTTGGCAAACTTGCTGTTAATACAGCTCCAGACAAAGTGACCCACCAAGTTAAGTAAATCCACAATAGAAATAATGGTGCTATCGCAAAGGCGCCATAGAGTGTCTTGTATACGGGTGCTTTTGAGATAAAGTACGTAAACCCATACTTAGCAGATTCAAAAATGATTGCAGCACATAATCCTCCCCAAAAAGCATCGTAAGCCCTTACACTGATATTTGGCCCAAAACGGTAAAGCAAAAAAAAGGTTAAAACTGTAATTGCAAATGGAAAAATCAAGCGCAGCAAGTGAAAATTTCCGGATAAATCTTTGGTTAAACCACCTGTTGTTGTCATAAATATAGATGTGAAATAGACGCTCATTCCTAGCAATACTGGACCAAATAGCGTAGCAAAAATATAAATGACTAATCTCCTTCTCCACGGTCTTGAACGTTTAATTTGCCAAACTTGATTAAAAGCTCTCTCAATCGTCGACAAAGTAAAAAAGGTAATAAGTAATATGGTGGTTAGGCCAAAAATGGTTAAGCCTTTTGCGTGACTCGAAAATTGCGTCAAATAGAGTGCTACATTTCCTGATAACGCTCCTGGAATTAAGAAGGTTGCTAACCATTGATTTAGAGTTTCACGCCAGTTAATAAATTGGGGCAACTTCGCAATTAATACGGTCGCAAGGGATAGCATGGGTACTAAGGCTAATACAGTTGTATATGCCAAACTTGCTGCAACTTGATTAATTTGGGCATCATTAAATCGTCGACGCCAAAAGGTCACCACATTTTTGAATTTTTTAAAGCTGGTTTTTAGGGTTCGTGTCACAATAGGATTCTAACCATTTTCTTATCTTTATATGAAGTCTGAGGTCAATTTACTCGTTATCTACTATTCTAAACATGGTGCAACCCGCCATCTTGCGGAGTTGATTTGTGAGGGTGTAGAGAGCATTTCTGGAGCAAATGCTCTTTTAAGAACAGTTCCAAATATTTCTGCCGTTTCAGAAGCAGTCGAAAAACCAGTCCCTAGTGATGGCCCCCCCTATGCAGAATACACAGATTTTGAACTTTGTGATGGTCTTGCTTTAGGCTCCCCTACACGCTTTGGAAATATGGCAGCACCACTCAAATATTTTTTAGATGGGAGCTCATCGCAGTGGCTTGCAGGCACGCTTTCTGGAAAACCAGCCTGTGTTTTCACAAGCTCTGGAAGTCTTCATGGGGGCCAAGAAAGCACTTTGTTAACCATGATGATCCCCCTACTTCATCATGGCATGATGATTTTGGGCTTGCCATATTCCCTCAATGAACTCCACCATACTAAAACTGGAGGTACGCCCTATGGCGTATCTCATTTTTCGGATGGTCAAAACCAGTTATCAGTCTCTTCAGATGAATCAAAGTTAGCGCTTGCTCAAGGAAAAAGACTTGCTTTGACTGCGCTAAAATTAAAGTCATGATTCTTTTTAAAAAAGATCTTTCCGATTTACAAAAAGTTACTTTCATTACCGTTTTAATGTTGTGCATCCTGTGTATATGTTGGGAATGGTTTATTTCACCCCTTCGCCCGCACGGATCTTTAATGGTTCTCAAGGCTTTGCCTCTAGCATTATTACTGCCTGGCCTATATGCTGGGAATACAGATCGATTACAACTAACCACAATGGTAGTACTTCTCTATTTTTTTGAGGGTTTTGCTAGACTTTTTGAGTCGGGCTCTAATTTTGTGATGGCCGTACTAGAGCTATTGATGTGTGGCGTTATTTTTTACTGCGCTTTAAAGTATCTTGCACCAATAAAGAGATCGTCAAAACTAAAGAAGTCACTGCAAAATCATCAATAAATTGCAGCGACTTTAAAATAGAAACCCCACCTACATCCTTTTACTAATTGAATAAATTAGCTTAGTGATTAATTGCAGCAGACATACAACGTACTAAATCTCCAAAATAATTTAAGGCTTGTTCAGTTGGTTGTACAAATTTTTTGCGCGCGTCATTGTCTAAAACGTATTCAACAAACCCTTTATCGCGAAGATTTTTTAAGCGCGCATGGAGAGTAGCTGGAGAGCCAATTTTAGATAAGGAAATAACGTCACTCACTAATAACAAGTTCTTCTTATTCCAATTAACAGAAATCACTTCTAGTATTTCACGCTCCAGATTATCAATTCTAAAAAACTTAGATGATTGTTTCATTTCTTCAATTAGTTCAAAATATTTAAAGAAATTCTCATGCGATACTAAAAACTCAGTATTTTTAATTGATTCGGGGGGATTCATGTCCATTTTATCTCTCTTATGTTACACAATTTAAGTTTCAATTTACAACTACCCATAACTATTACGGCAGTAATTTATGAAACTTAAATCTATTTAAAAATATATTTCAATTATCTATGAAGTTTATGATTTAAATCATAACATATTTATATTAGCTGTAAAGCTAATATAAATATTTTTTTGTGAATTATTTATGACACGCCCAACATTGGGGCAATAATTATAAAAATTAGTTGCGATCAGACATAAATATAATTTTTATAATTAAATTTAACTCTTCCAGGGTGGAGGAATTTTCATCATCGAGGCCAATATTTTGGGCATCATCGAGAGGTAACCACTTTGGCGACCCAGCAACCAGGCATATGCAAAATCGCTCGGTTGTAATTTTTTTTCTGAGAGTAATTTTTCTGCTGTTGCCAAATCATTCATTTTCCCAAGGAGTTCTTGGGCATGAGCGATTGACTTTAAATACTTAGATGTTGATCCTTTAGGAAAGAGTTCTGTAAAAAAATCAAAGGCATATCTTAATTTTTTAAGCTCTAAGCGTAGTTGATGACTCTGTTCTAAATTCCTGTTGCGTATGACAAGCTGACGAATGAAACGTTGATGACGCCGCCTTAAAATCCGCATCGCAAATTGCTGTGTTGTGGCAGATACTGGCATTTTTACAAGCGAAACGGTGATGTCTTCTGTCTTTAGGGTTTTGGAAAGCATAGATTTCTTTGATAAATTCATGACCGCTTCTGTAAAAGATAATAACTTCACACAATAAGCACGACCCCCAATGACTTTCTTTGCCCTATCGTACCCAAGCATTCTTTTTTCTTTAGAGAACTCTATTAAATCAGTCATCCCTGAGTGATTTGGAAATGTTTCACTCAAAAGTGGAAGTAGCTCGTTATTGAAAACATCCCAATTACGAGAATCACCCAACTCATTGGCTAAATCTCTCCAGGTACTGTTCCAGTGCATTACAAAATCAACGGGTAAAACAACCGAAAAGAGTTTCAGAGCCGACCGAATTCGTCTCATTGCTACTCGTGCCTGATGAATATACTCTGCGTCTGTACCCTGTAGGATCCCATCATCATTCGCTTGCAGATGATTCAAGCAATCTAAAATTATTTTTTGAAAAGACTCTAATGGACTAGCATCTCTGTCTAACTTGATCAAAGAGGGTTTACTTGGCGATGATGGAATACCAAGAAATAAATTAAAACCTCGTTCAGCCTTAGACGGAGTACTTGGGTGCAACCTGACATTGCGACTCAATACTCTTGCAAGACTAAATAAGGCAATCGGGTCGCCTTCCTTTAATTCAAGCTCAACCTCAGATAAAAGTTCATCCACATACTTACCTCCAATCTGGGTAGTAATTTTTCCCTGATCAATTGCTACTTCAATCACACTACCTTTAAACGATAACAACCAACTTTTTCTAACAAAGTCGGTATTAAAAATAGGAATTAATTGCGAGGAAGTAAGTGCCATGCGCTGAGCAAGTCGGGCGTCGTCTATTAATGTTTCAAAATCAAAAATACCTGGGGTAGATGGCGCCTCCCACTCTGACCGACTTGATAGTCCTCCCTCAGAGCGATGCGCCAACTTTACAGTTAAGTAATTGCGTCTCAGAATACGTCTTTCGCGTACCGCAATGCTACTACTCTTAAGAGCTAATTCGGGGGTATCGAAGTAAATATTGTTTAACTTTTGACGCTTAGCTGGGATTTGAAGTAAGGGATGACCTAGTAAAAGCGCTATGTCTTTAGGATCTAGCTTAAGTTTTAGTTCGATTTCAGTGGCCAAAATAAAGGCAGGCAATCATTTTCAGTGGTTAATTTGATACTTAATCAAATAAATATACTTAATTCTATTATTTTAATTAAATTAACCCGAAAATACCATGTAAATCATTTGAAATATTGATGACTAGTCACATACTTACTAGGCAAGTCATCAATAAAACCATACTATTTGTAAGACTTAGCTAAACCAAGTGCATTAACAATCGCCTGAAAAACCTCAGTATTATCCATAAACCCACGGAATTTTTCTGCTCCAGGTCCCATCGCATTTAAAAGCCCATCATCTGCAGTATGCACACCGACATCATTAGCTAATGGCAAGTTACCATCGACATACATAGCATTTTCAAACTGTTGTTTGTACTTTGGATTTGCTACAAAGCCCTTTTTGTCCTCATCTTTAATCGCCGGAATAAAAGTACCATCTAACTTAGGACGTAAAGTTTCGTAGTGGTCAGGATAACTTCCGTAAAAGAATGCGAGTCTTTTTGAAACATCAATCTTTTCAGGATATCCCTCAGCATTCGCTTTAGGATAATTCGGAAATCCAGCATCAGCATATACGCCTACTTTTTCTCTTAGACTTCCCTCTTTTACATCATTGATCACACCACTAATAGAACCACTATGCGTATGGTCAGGCGTCACAATAATTAAGGTATCAGGATGCTTAGCAGCAAAGTCTTTTGCAATTTGTACCGCATTGCTGAGCATAATCGTATCAAAAGCAGCTCTTTCCCAATCGAGAGGATGATTAAATTTATCAATAAGTCCAGCCTCAACCACTAAAAAGAATCCATTTGGATTTTTCGAAAGAACGTCTAAGGCAGCTTTCGTCATATCTGTTAAATCAGGTTGGTTAGGATATTGCGGCACAGTATTTTTCTTTAGAAATAATCGATCTAAGGAGCCGTCCATATTATCGGGATGAAACATTCCGAATAATTTCTTAGTCTCAGGTTTAGCAGCAACTGACAATAACTCTTCTTTAGTACTTGCCATTGCATAACCATCTATCTTAAATAAACGCATTAAATCATTATTATCTTTACGCTTAGACTCTTTATCTGATTGAGGTTTAAAGTAAGCTGATCCTCCACCCAAAATTACATCAGCTCCAGATAAAAATAAAGTATCGGCAATATATTGTTTATCGGCCCTTCTGCGCGTATGTGCTACAACTGCTGCCGGCGTTGCATCTTCAATTTCAGTATCAGAAACAATTCCTAAACCCATATTTGTTTTTCTTTTAATCAATTCTCCTAAAGTCTCTACTTTAGGATGTGCTAAATTATCACTAGCACGAGAGGCATAAACACCAAGAGCGTTGACCGATGATTTATGACCTGTCATATAAGCACTCATGGAGTTTGCAGAATCAGTTAACAAAGAATCTGCGCCAGAGGTTCCAATCATCGCACTGTAGGGCATATCTTCGAAAGATAACTTCCCTTGATATTTTCCCTCAACAATTCCTTTGGATAGGATGCGAGCCGCTGTACGATTTGCAATCGTCATACCATCACCTAAAAAGAAAATAACATTTTTGGCTTTTTTAATACCTGTTGTATATACATTCCAACTTAATTGATACGCCTCTGTTGATTCTTTTACAGAAATGTTAATCTGATAATTGCCCACAGGCACAATAGAAACATTCCTCCATACCAAAGAACTTCCTTTGCCATTTTCATTGGAAATATAGTCTGGGCGCGCTTTAATCAGCTGAGAAATTGGCTTGCCGTTCATCATGACGTTGATATCTCTTGGATCAACAACATGATCTAATTCAACTTTAATATCAAAAAGAGATCCGGATAAGATACTTGCTTGATTGATAGGGTATATAGCCCCAGCATAAGATATCTGAACCATTACAGTCGCTTGTAACAAAAAAAGACAGCTAATAATTATTTTTAAGAATAGTTTCATTTTTTTACCCTTCAGTTTTACCCTTAAATGCTACCTAACTAAAATGACAATTTGACATATTTCTAGCACAATCAAACTCGAGTCAAAATACTATTCTAAAATTTCGCTTTGATCAGTTAACCTAATACTTATGTTTAAACCATTATTTTTTTACTATAAAATTTGCGCTGTTGTATGTGCCTGTATCTTTCTTTTGAACGCCTGTACTTTTTCCGCAGATAATCACTCCAGTGATATAACTCAGGATTTATCCCCTGATTTAAAACCCTTGGTTATTCTTATCTCAATCGATGGTTTTAAACCTGAATATCTTGGCCGCGGCCTTACCCCTGAATTACTGGAGCTCGCTAATAATGGAAGTATTGCAAAGGGATTAATCCCCTCTTTTCCTTCAGTGACATTTCCCAACCACTATAGCCTTGTCACAGGACTTTACCCAGATCACCACGGCTTAGTGAATAACTCCATGAAAGATTTAAGTATTCCGGAGCCTTTTAAATTATCCTCAAAAACTGCTGTAGGAAATCCCAATTGGTGGAATGAGGCCACACCGATTTGGGTTACTGCAACTCGATTAGGGAAAAAAGCATCCATTTTATTTTGGCCTGGAAGTGAAGCGCCCATTAATGGAATTCAAGCACAAGACTGGCTCGTCTATGACAACGGTATGTCTTCTCAAAGCCGAGCTAAAAAATTATTAGAGTGGCTCAACCGTCCTTCAAGTTCACGGGCGGATTTTGCAACGCTTTATTTTTCTGAAGTGGACTCAGCCGGACATCAATTCGGATCCAATAGCCCTGAATTAAACCAATCCTTGAAAAATGTGAATGAGGCCCTGAGGATTTTCATAGCGGGAATTGATAGATTAGGGCTCAGACCCCTTACGACTTTTGTAATTGTCTCTGATCACGGGATGACAGAAGTTGATTCCTCTCACCGTATCCGAATCGATCAAGTTCTTAAAGAGTACCCAAACTTGTCTTATGAATGGCAAGGACCAACAGCAGCTTTTAATTTGGCCAATGAAAATCAAAATGCCGTAATGACTGCCTTAGCCAAACAAGAACATATGACCTGTTGGCCAAAAAGCAAGATCCCACGTGCCTATCATTTTGGCTCCCATCGGCGTATTCCTGATATCGTCTGCTTGGCTAAATTGGGATGGACTATTTCAAGTCAAAATTATCTCATTCACATTCCTGGGCAACATGGCTTTGACCCTAATCTACAAGATATGCACGGAATATTTATTGCCTCAGGCTACAAGATTAAAAAAACTACTTTGGGTTTGTTTGAGAATATCGATGTGTATCCTCTACTTTGCAAACTTCTTCAGATAACACCTGAAAAAAATGATGCCAACCCTCATTTGATCGCTGAAGTTTTAAAATAAACACTTCATTAGAATAAAAAAAGGCGCCGGTTAAGGCGCCTTAAGTACTACAGAGGACCTACAAATGATCTTTACTTTACTTTAATTACATTTCGTAAGCTGTTTCACCATGAGATGTAATATCTAAACCTTCACGCTCTTCTTCTTCAGTAACACGCAGTCCAATCAGCATGTCAACGATCTTATAGCTCACAAAAGCGACTACTCCAGACCATACTAAGGTCGTTCCAACCG
>Ga0194047_10000742_pt1 | contig 20970 bp, 7 predicted proteins | sample JunL225m_MetaG_2_FD_160070 | JGI IMG/M metagenome (GOLD analysis project Ga0194047, IMG submission 160070) | Anoxic zone freshwater microbial communities from boreal shield lake in IISD Experimental Lakes Area, Ontario, Canada - Jun2016-L221-5m | ecosystem: Environmental > Aquatic > Freshwater >... | reverse complement strand
TTGCTCTACGCGACGCCGATATGACGTCGCCACGGCAAGCGGGGCGCAAAACTCCTGGTGACCTTGACACTCTTCATGTCTAGGTGGACGCTGGAATAACCAACCTCACTTGCTGTGAACTGCTTTACAACTCTAGCAGTTGGCACAATGTGCCCGAATTCAAGGGAATTTCTGGGGAAACGGCCCATCGGGTACTTTGGACCTGTGACAAATGAAGAAAACGCTCTCAGCGAACAAGAAGAACTAGAACTCATCCGCTCAACAGCAGTTGACGTCGTAATTGGAAACCACATCTTCCATTTGATTCAACTAGCAGCAGTTCACTTGGCTTCAACTCCCCCAGGGCTCGAACAAGCAAGCCTGGTCATTGACCTCGTGAGCGCAATGGTGTCAGCCGCCGGAGACCGGCTCGGTGAACACGCTGACCTCTACAAGAACGCAGTCGCCGAAGTGCAACAGGTCTACGTTCGAGCTGCATCTCCTAAGGCAGATTAAGTCAGACGCTTGACTTTTTAAGACGGTTGATTAGTTAACAGTCCCCGTCACTACAACTTTTCTGTTGAGTGAGAGATTGGAACTCTGTTTTGAGATTCCGTGCGCTGATTTAACAAAAGTTGGACTCGTAGCGTGTTGTTGTTTTAGAAGAGACACCAGATAACCGATAACAGCATTGTTTCTCGACTGCGAAAGAGTGACGCTGCGAGTTCCTGCTTCACGCGAATCGGTGTAACCATCGAGGCTCAGGTTCGTAAAGCGACTTTGAACAATTTTCTTAGCCACGGCCTGCAACGATGCCTTCGCAGTTGTTCCAAGTAATGCAGATCCAGCCGTGAAGTACACAGTGGAGTTGATTTGAGCCTTGCTAGGAATTGGAACAGTTGTCGTGGTAGTCGTAGACGTTGATGGAATGGTTGTAGTTGTCGTTGCTGTGGGGTCCGCCACATATCTAACGCTGTTTGAAGGCTCAGAGGCAGCTGATCCCAGAGCATTAACGGCCGTGACCACAAACGTGTAGTTGGTATTTGCACCGAGGTTAGAGATCTGACAAGAACTAGCTCCAGAGACGTTGCAAACATTTCCCTGATTGACACCATTTATGAACAGGTCGATTTGGTCATAGGTTGCGAGGTTTCCTGAGCTACCAGGGGTGAACGAAACTGTGGCCGTGCCGTTTGCAATTGAAGCAATCACATTGGTTGGCGCAGTTGGTTTTGAAGTCGGAATGACTCGAGCTGGTGGCACTCCGATGGAAACAATGCTCGATGGGTCGTAGTTAGCAACAAAGAGCATCCCGTAGGCATTAAAGCAAAGTCCGGTGGGTTGTGACAAGAGCCCAGCGATGCTGCCGGTAATGCCAGGGTCAAAGATCACCGCTTGGCTTGGCGTTACCTTTTGGCCAAGGATTGATTTTGTTTTCTCGCCAGGAACAACAACAATGTTGCTCTGTCCGCTCTGGGTTGTATTAGCGATGAAGAGATCGCCCATTGCATCAATGGTCATGCCCGTTGGAAAATACAAGACTGATGAAAGAGAGCCAGCCGTGCCGGGGCTGAGCACGACTGGAAGATTCGCTGTCACTGATTGCCCAAACAGTGTTGTCGTGCCAGTGGCGGGAATGACGGTGATGTTATTGCGCGATACGTAATTGTCAATGTAGAGATTTCCGGCACCGTCAAAGGCAATGTATCCGGGTTGGCGAACATACAGAGACAAACTTGAGTCATTTCCCGGATTAAGTACAACGGGAGTATTCGCAGTGACCCTTTGACCAAAGAGTGTGGTCGTTGTTGCTCCTGGGACTGCAACAAACGAGCCATCAAGAAAATTGCTAATCACCAGGTCGCCGGTTCCATTAATGGCAATGCCTGATGGACCGTTGATCAGAGATTTCAGCGTGACAGCTGTACCAGGGTTGAGTTCAACCGGTTGGCCAGGCACAACAGTCTGTCCATAGAGCGAAGTAGTTGTTGCACCAGGAATTGCTACGACGCTTCCGGGGCCCAGCAGCGAATAATTAGCAATGAGCAGATCGCCTCGAGAGTCAATAACGAGACCCCAGGGACTATCGAGCAGTGAATTCAAATCTGGGTTGCCTGGATTCAATGCCACTGGTTGACCCGGGGAAACAGTCTGTCCGTAGATTTTTGTTATTCCCGAACCCGGAATGACAGTGATTCCCCCATCAGTTGTTCCTTCGCCGTAATTGGCAATAAAGATGTCACCCTGCGCGTCAATGGCTATTCCTTCGGGGTGTTTGAGTAGCGAGGTCAAACTTGGACTTCCCGGGTTAAGCGTGGCCACTTGCACAGATGACGCCGACACGTCATCTGCACTAGCTCCGCTCACCAGACATGTTGAGAAGATCGCGGCCGCGCCTAAAAGACACAGGGCTCTCTTCACTTTTTTATTCTCCATGACAGGCTTTCATTATCAAGGCATCATTCACTATTGATAAATCCGACCACTGCCGTAGTTGGCTGGCCCTGGGAACAAGAGCCACTGGTTGAAACTGTCACCGAAGGAAGTGTTTCCAGTGAAGTTCAGCGTGGACAAGTTTCCAGTCAACGTCGAGTTGGTAATCGTGGCACCAGCGAGGTTGGTGTTATTCATGTTCGGCGATGTTCCAACCCCTCTATTTTGTTGACCACCATTAATCGTCGTGTAGTTGAGAATTCCCCCATACAAGTTCGCACCAGACAAGTTGTTGCTAGAGAGGTCGTGCCACGACAGAGTCGTGCGAATCATGCTGGCGGTATAGAAACTGACATTGGTGAGAACCGCCGACGAGTCAAAGTAAGCATCATTGAGATTCGCGTAGCCAAGGTCAGTACCAGACAAGTCGGTATTCACAAATGTTGCCTGCCACAATTGCTTGTAAGCCAAGCCAAGATTTCTGAGGTCAGCACCATTGAGAGAAACTTTCGGCCCGAGAAGATACCCACCACTGACCATGAAGTAGCCGCTAGGAAGTGTTGGCGTTCCGATAATTCCCTTCGAGCTCACGTAATCCAGTGTCGCGTTGCTCAAGATAGTGTTCGTCAAATTCGTTCCGGTGAAGTTCACACCAGTCAGATTTGTTCCCGAGAGGTCTACGCCCGTCAGATTGACACCAGGGCCTACGAGACGCCCACTGACCAGTGCCCATCCTGGACCCAAGATTGGCTGACCAACGAGTCCACTCGTCACGAGTCCGGTTGCGCCTACTTGGTTCCATGATTGGCAAATCACCTGGTTGATCATGAAGACCGACCCACCGTCGCCGTTGGTCTGAGCCTGAATACCGACCAGCCACTGACCCGGAGGACAGGTGTAAGCACCAGTTGCGTACTTTCCGTAGATTCCGTTTTTAAGTCCAGAGCTAGTCGTCGACATCGCTGGTGAGTTCGCATTCGACCCAGTTGGGAACGTCGCACAAATTGGACCCGCATTCTGGACACGGTTGCCGTCAAAGGCTGCTTGGATTCCAATCGCTGCCTGACCATTTCCGCAGTAAGCGGTGAATGATCCCATTGAGTAGTTATTCAACACGTCAATGTGCTGAGACTGACTGAGGGTTCGACCGTTGCCAACCAGCACACAGTTGAATCCAAGTGCCTCAAGGCCAGGGATTCCATTGTTGATACCAGAAGTGAACTGGCCAATGACGTAGCCAGGAGGACACGTTGTGTCAACAGGTGGCAATGTTTGATACATCGAAGTATCTCCAGCCCAGCCCCAGTTGGTGGTGAATCTCGAATAACCACCCTGCACTGCCATGCTCAGGTTTGTGTTGGTGACATTGGCATTAGTCAAAGTTGCGTTCGTGAAGTTCGCACCTGACAGGTTCGCGTTCGTCAAATTGGTGTTAGTGAAGTTAGCTAGTTCTAGTAATGAACCCGAGAGGTTCACTCCGGTCAAATTCCAGTTAGTGAAGTTGAATCCGTACTGACTAGTGCCGGGTCCAACCAGAGTCATGCCCGGTCCATTGCTTAGGTTGCTTGGACGATAAATGAAGCTGTAGCCATTTGGCAGGGCTACTCCCCTGGTGCTCGTCAAGTCATGGATGTAGGTGTACGTGAGATTGGCACCCGAGATGTTGGTGTACGACATGTTCGTAGCGCCGAGATCAGCATTGGACAGGTCGGTCGTTGAGAAGTCTGAACCAGCCAAGTTTGAACCGTACAGGCGCGCACCGTTCAATGTCGGATTGGAGATGAGGGTGAAGTCCTGCGAACTGAGGTCAACACCTGGGCCAAGCAACCAGTAGTCGTTACTACTTCCGTCGTTTGCAGTGAATCCAGACTTTGTTCCCACACTTCGACACGTCCAGTCTGTTGGCAAAGCTGTTGGACAGGCCAAGAGGAAGCCAGATGCGACATTGTTGAGCGAGACGCCATTCAAGTTCCACCCAGACAAGTCCGCGCCATAGAGACTTGCTCCAGGGCCCGCCAAGAAAGTGCGGTTGTTGTTTGGACCAGCATTAAAGACTTGCCAGCTAGTCGGCAGGGCCGCAGCTGGGCTCGTTGTCGAGCAGCTACCCGACCACGTACCTGCAAAGGACGAAAAGGTGAAGTTCGCGGTGCAGAAGTTCACCCCGCGCGTGTAGACCTTGGTAACAGTTGACGGAAATGACACGCCAGCAATGTCAGCTCCACTGATGTCTAGGGAAGCAACAGTTGCGAGTGACAGGTTGGCATTCGTCAAATTCGCATTCGAAAGGTTTGCTCCTGTGAGATCTGCATTCGCAAAGTTTGCGTTTGTCATGAGGTCGCCGTAGAAGTTTGCTCCGTGCAGATCAACGTTGGTGAAGTTCGGTGAAGTGAAGTTCACTCCCCGCAGGTTTGCATTACCGAGATTGGCGTAAGGACCAACGAGGTAACCGTTGGCAGGAGTTTTCCACCAGCCTGATGGGAGCGACGCTAGGTTTCCGCCAATTGATCCAGACATGAGTCCAGAGAGGTTTGACGAACCAACCGTGCCCAAATTGAGGCCCGCGAGATTTGCACCGTACAAGTTTGCGTTTACAAATGATGTCGCACCTGAAAGAGCCGTTGATGATCCCATGGTGGTGCTTGTCAAGTTTGCACCGCTGAGGTCGGCCCCAGTCAGGTTCGCACTTGAAAGATTGATCCCCGTCAAGTTCGAGTTACGCAGGAATGCATTCGTAAAGTTAACGTTGCTGAAATTCGAAGATGATGAAACCTTCACACCATTCAAGTTCGCACCACTCAAATTTGAATTTGAGAGATTGACGTTACCCAAGTTGGCATTTCCAAGAATTGCACCGCGAAGATCGAGTCCACTGCCCAAGATAAATCCATTGACGAGGACAAAACCGGTAGGCAATGTCGGCGTTCCCGACAATCCACCAGTCGCGAGTCCAGTGAAACTAGCTCCGGAGAGATTGGTGCCCGAAAGTGTTGCGCTGGTCAGTGTCGCATTAGTCAAGTTGGCATTGGACATGTTCGAACCACTCAAGTTGGTACCAATCAGAAGGACATTCGAGAAGTTCACCCCACTCAAGTTGAGGTTGCTCATGGTTGCCCCCGAAAGGTCGGCATTAGGTCCAACCAAGAACCCACCTTGGGTAAGTACCCATGGAGAAGGGAGGGTTGGTTGCGCCCCACTAATCAAAATGCCACCAGATACAGCCGAGTTGAGTGTTGCATTAGACAGGTTCGTTCCAGTCAGTGTTGCCCCAGTCAGAATTGCACCGGTCCTACGAAGCGTTACTGTCGCGCCAGATGAATGCGAAGCCGCGGCTGATCCATATTGACCACGAGTTACCGTCCATGAAGTTGTGGAGTTACCCGCAATTACCAATAGATTTTCTCCATCAATCGTGACGATGTAGCCACCACGAGCTGGGAAGCCGTTTGCGGAGTTGACGCTAATTGTGCCCTGCGAAGAAGTGACTGCGCTAGTAAGCGTTGTTGTGATCAGGATTGGACCAATGTTTGAACCACTCATGTTCGCATTCGTAAGAATTGCATTAGATAGGTTCGCACCTTGCAGCTGAGCATTGGTGAAGTTAGTGCCCGTCAGGTCAAGTCCACTCAAGTTAGAACCAGAGAGGTTTGCTGAAGTGAGATTCGCTCCCCTTCCGACCATGTACCCGTTGGCTACTTTCCAGCCCGAGGGAACTTGAGGATAGCCAGTCACAGAGCCTGTAATGACACCAGTCAAAGTCGCATTAGAAAGATTCGTTCCCGCCAGAGTTGCACCTTGAAGATTGGCATTCGTCAGATTTGCGCTGGATAAGTTCGCGTTAGAGAGATTCACGCCAGGGCCAACAATGTAACCACCCGCCACCGAAAAATTCGTTGGCAAGGTAGGAGTTGACGAGAGCGATCCGGTGATAACACCGTTCAAGTTAGTTCCGGAAAAGTTTGCACCACCGAGTGATGCTCCCGTCAAGATCGTTCCGTTAAGACTCAGCGTTCCTAGGTTCTGGTTCGCCAAGTTGGCGTTGGTGAGGTTCACACCGGGGCCAACAATGTAGCCATTGATCTTTGTAAATCCAGTTGGCAGAGTTGGAGTCCCGGTGATTGAACCAGACTGCACGCCAGTGAAAATCGCACTGGACAAGTTGTATCCAGTGAGGTTTGCGTTAGCAAAATTTGCATTCGTGAGGTCAGCAGTTGGTCCAACCACAGTTCCTGCTACCAGTCCCCATCCAGTTGAGAATGTGGGGTTAGAAGCTGCAACCACTGAATTAGACGCCACCAGGTTCAACGTTGCACCAGTGAAGTTTGCAGAGGTAACAGTTGCACCTAGAAGCGATGCCCTAGTCAAGTTTGCACTAGTGAAGTTCGCAGACGTGAGGTTCGCATTCTTTAGAACCGCATCCGTCAAATTGGCATTTGAAAAATTAGCCCCGGTCATAACGGTGCTCGTCAAAATTGCCCCCGAGAGATTGGCCCCCGTCAACGTTGCATTAGTAAGCGTTGTGGTGTTGAGTGAACGATTAGAGAGGTTCACGTTCGAGAGTGATGCACCGGTGAGATCGGCCCCAGGACCAATGAGGTACCCGCTCGTTAGCGACCAGCCAGTCGGCAGAGTTGGACCAGTGCTCGCAGTAGCTCCTCCTGAAATGATTCCGTTGAGGGTAGTTCCGGTGAAGTTGGCGTTTGTCAGGTTGCTGCTCGTAAGGATTACACCGTTGAGCGTCGCACCTGAGAAGTTCACATTGGTGAGGTTTGAGCCTTGAAAGTTGAGCCCTGTTAAACCACTACGGCCCTGGAACGACATTCCCGTCAGGTTCAGACCCGATAGGTTCGCCGAAGGACCAACCAGGTATCCAGAATTGATGAACCAAGAACTTGGAAGCGCTGGCGAGCCAGTAATTGATCCGGAACGAGCACCGCTTAGAGAGGATGATGAGAGATTAAGTGAGCCCAAATTGGCTGACGTCAAAGTGGCTGAAGCCAGATTGACTCCACTAACGGTGGTTGATCCGACTGTCGAAGTGAGAACTACTGCACTTAAGTTTGTCGAGGTGAGATTGGCGTTGCTGAGCGTTGTGCCAGCCAAAATGGCTCCGGACAAGTTCGTTGAACCATTCATTGAGGAACGGGCAAGGTTTGCATTGCTCAAATTCGCATTCGACAAGTTCGCTCCGTTGAGGTTTGCAAATGACAAACTCGCTCCGGAAAGATTTGCGCCGGAGAGATTCTGGTTCGTCAAGTTGATTCCAATTGTTTGTACAACTTGAGCGCCCACTAGATGTGTCGCCGCAGCTGAACCAGATTGAGCTCTTGAGATAATCCACGAGCTTGAGCCGGCACCAGCCGTGACGGTCATAATTTCATTGTCAATTTGTATAAAAAATTGTCCTGACTGAGGAAAGCCAGAAGCCGAAGCTACGTTCAATGTGGTTGAACTCGTGCTCAGTGATGTTGTTGTAATCAAAGTCTTAGGTGGAGTTACTGAGAGATTCGTAAGGTTCGCACCAGGCCCCACCAAATATCCCTGGACTACATTCCATCCGCTTGGGAGACTATTAGACGCCGGCGATCCAGTTAGTGATCCGCTCAACACATTGCTCAGCACGGCACTAGTGAAAGTCGTTCCTGAGACGTTTGCACCCGTCAGCGTTGCACCATTCAGGTTGGCATTAGAAAAATTGAGATTGGACAGATTCGTATTCGACAAACTCACCCCCGGGCCAACCAAGAATCCGCTGATCAAACTCCATCCGGAAGTCGTCGGGTACAAAGTCGCGGTTGTAGCGCTCAGACTTGAGCCCTTTATTCCAGAGACACTTGCACCAGAAAGATTTGTGCCGCTTAGGTTGACGGATGAAAAGACAGCGTTAGTCAACGTTGTGTTCGTCAAAATCGCATTTGACAGGTTCACATACGTGAGCGAAGCATTCTTCAGAGTCGCTCCCGAAAGATTGACACTTGACAGATTTAGTGGAGAGGTGCTGGTTCCAGCCAAGGTAAGGCCAGCGATCGAAACATTTGGACCAAGAAAATATCCACCTGCCTGTTTTGTGTCGGTTGACAACGTCGCAGCAGTACCCGTCAAGTTGCCAGTTGTAAGGCCAACTAACGAGGTTGAAGCGAAGTTTGCGTTAGTTACGGTGGCGAATGGAATCTTGGTGCCACTAAAAGTTGCACCGGTTAAATTTGCACTCGTCAGATTTGAGCCAGTCAGATTTGCGTTTGTCAAGTTTGCACTGGTGAGGTTGGCGCTGGTCAAGTTAGTTCCGGAAATACTTACTCCGGAAAGGAATGCTCCAGTTAGATTCGCGCTAGAAAAGTTGGCATTGTTTAAATTAGCCAGAGAAAAGAATGCCCCAGACATGTTTTTGCCCGACAAATTCCAGTTGGTGAAGTTGAATCCATAAAAACTCACGTTCGGTCCAACCAGCACAGTTGAGGGGCCGTTAGTTACGTTGCTTGGTCGAGAAAGAACGCTGTACCCACTTGGCAACATCAGACCTACATAAGAAGAGAGGTCGTGGATGTAAGCGTGGGTCAGATTAGTGCTCGTCAAATTTGTGTTTGAGAGGTTCGCACCATTGAATTCGGTGTCATACGTAGTTGCATTTGCCAACGTCGCCCCAGAGAGATTCGAATTGCTGAGATTCGAATTATTTAGATTGACATTTGAAAGAGTCGCGTTTGCAAAATTAACGCCAGAGAGATTCAGCCCCGACAAATTTGTACCCGACAAGTTGACCCCTGCACAGTTTGGTGCGCATTGCGGCATTGCAGCTCCAGCCGATGAAATCCACACTGAGCCCAGAGCGAGCAGACCAAGTGCTCCAGTGATCAATGCCGCACGAACTACACGCACTGTCGACGAACCCGTCGTTTGTCCTCGTTTAAGCATTGTCTCAGCACCTTTTCTAAAAATAAGAACGAATTTGTTTGAATTGAATGAGTGTTTCATTAGATTTTGAACCTCCAAGTGATTCCATTAAATGAAGCTCTGACGTTTCCATTTGAGTCAACAGTTCCGCCAACCGATACAAGATTTTGTGTTCTTCCCCAGCCTGCGTAGATGTCGCAATTCCAAGACGACGGGTTGTACCAACGTCCAGAACAACTGATCGTGACTGTCCAGATCTGACGTTTCACCGCTGCATCAAAGCCAAGACTGAATGCGACATTTGGCGCAGAGGTTGAAAGGAAGATGCTGTAGTTACCACCAAGACATGCAGAGAACTGAACAACACCAAAGGAAGTCCAGTCACTACATGTTGAAATCGAACCCGATGAATTGACGGTAAAGGACCAATCTGGATTCACCGGCACAGAGTTGAATTGATAACTGAAGCCGTAAAAGTCGAGGAACTGACCGGACACTGATGCCCTGAAAGCTCCTGTTGAGGTACATGATGAATCAGAGCAGTTGCTTAAGGTCAAACTTCCAGATACCGCCACACCTGGAATATTGATTCCAGATGTAATGGTGAAGTTGAAAATTGCATTGCCGCTGTTGTCTGCGCCCAACGTACCGTTGAGGTATCCATTAAAAATCCCACCAAGCGAAAGTGCAGAAGTCACTATTACGGACTCACTTGAAGGCTGAACAGAAAGAGTAATTGTCGCTTGCCCGAGATCAAATCCGGCGATGTTAAGGTCACCCAAGACTGACATGTTGACTTTCACGCCACCTGAAACTGAGGCGAATGTGCCTGACAAGGCAAACGTTGATCCAGCAATATTGAGACTGGTTACTCCTGTTACCGAAACTTTCGAGCCCTGAGAAGCTGCCGTTACTGTCATCAAGAAATTGATGCCTGCAAGTTTTACTTGCCCCGTACCGGTGAGAGAAAAATTACCGGCAGAATCGAACGAACCTATTACTTGCACTTTCGAATCAGAAGCCGTATTGGAAAGCCCAAGGGTAGTAACGACATATGCAAATGCAGTTCCACGAACAAAGCCAATACTTATCGATCCAGAGTCCACGAAACCACAAATGTTCATGTACGCGTTGCTCGCGTTGAAATTGAATTCGGTGGCTCGAGCAGTGACAGGATTGCCAGAAGCATCCATAATCAATGTCCCTGCTGGAGGATCCTTCAAAAACATTGTCCCAGAAATTACTGACTTGGTAAAACCTAAGTCGATTGTGGCGGCACAGAGATTAAAGCCGGTAAAGACGCCTAGTTCATTAATGACTGTCAAACCAGGCTCGCCATTTCCGCAAGCTGCAATGTCCATTGAGAACGGCCCTGCAACTAGTTTTCCAGTTGCGCTTAATCTGGCCGACTGCGTGAGTTTCGATGCGTCGAGTGAGAATGTTCCATTAATACTGATCTCAGGGGTGACATTGACGTTGGCAGCAAGCTGAACATTCATCGCGACGATTTCAGGCCCAATGAAAGTGAACGACATCTGATCAATTTGCAATTTGGCACCAAGTACGAGGATTGATCCTGATCCAGAAAGAATTTGGGTCACTCCAAATGGTGACAGTCCCAGGGCAAACGAGAAAGAAGCATCTTGAATCGAAACCCCATAAACGGAGAAGTCTTTAACCGTCCCCGTAAGATTCATGAACTGTACGCTCGGGACAAAACCGATGTCTCTTCCCTGCACCTGCAATGGTTGGCTCGAAGAGTTTGTCTTCGTCAGTGGTTTTATTGTTCTGCCGGTCACGTACGGCGAAGACGAAGATTTTTTCTGTGACCCCATGTCTCCAGAAAGAGGTATGTCGACACCGAATACGGTAAGGCTTCCGCTAATTGAGAATTTTTTACTAGTGGGTGTGCTGCTCATCGTGATGGAGACACCCTTAAAGTTGACAGCGCCTGCGATGTTAAAAGCACCCACGCTCACACTTGCGTACAGTGAAGTGCCACTCGGGGCAGTCGTAATTTTCGCAGCCACTGAGATTGAAACACCGAATAGAGCCCCATCGAAGTAGAGGCCAAAGCCAGGTTCCACTACATACGTTCCAACCGTGGCTCCATCTGGAGCCAAAATAAGTTCTGCATACGACGCGGTGACAAGGTTTGCGTTACCGATGTCGATAGCGGTGGGGCCTCCCGGCGTACCTATTCGAATGACCATCGCAGGGTTAGTTGCTGAAATGTTCACCAACGCAAAGATTGGAGTCCCCTGCGTAATCCCCATGATTGTTGCAACATCACCTTCAATCACGCAATCAGCTACGAGACCGAAACCCGAGAAAATCCCAGCAGTAAATTGAATCTGGATTGCAAAACCTCGGATTTGCACACCTGGTAACCCGAAGGCATCGCTCCACACGTATCCAGTTGTTGCAATAGAAGTTATTGAACCCGAAAGTGTCAAAGTGGTGTCTTGGAACGCAAGTCCTACAGTGACATCAATTGTCGAATTGCCTGCGGATCCACTGACTGTCATGGTCCCTGCTGCACTCAGAACTTGCGAAGGACCGAGCGGACCCATTGCAAGTGTGACAGTAAACGATTTAATGTCGAAGGAGAAGTCGTGCGAGCCAGTTGGAATCGGCAAACTCGTATTAAACAATCCGCTCACGCTGTAAGAAGTCGGACTTGAGTAGACCGCATAAAGAGGAACATTTGGAAGCGGCCCACCCATAAGAGTGCCGAGCCAATCTGGAGTTACGAACTCTCCTCCAAACACGAGACTGTTGGCAGGAACCGTGACATTAAATCCCCCGAGACTTATTGGGGTCGACGACGAAGAATAGAAAAGATTCGACAGTTTTGCTCCGGTAAATCCCAGAGTTCCCATCTTGGGAAGGTCGGCACTGATGTTGAAGTTGTAGCCGCTGGAGCCACCGCCAGAGCCACCACTTGAACCAGCAACTTTGTACGTCAGTAGAACCGGCAGCGACTGGCTGAAGCCAGGAAGGTTGAAACCAACATCTCCAGAAACCGCGATGGTGTAACCGTTCACTACCCCATTACCGATTCCACCGATTGTTCCGGTCGAAACTGTGCGCCCGGCGTTGTACGAAAGCGCAATTGTTGGAGTTGTAATTGTGAGTAACCCTGAGACAACAGAGATATCTCCAAATGTTGCACTCAAGTTAAAGGAACCTGTCGTCATTCCATAAACACCGGCCAGAGCAACATTCTGTGTCCCAAGGCCGATACCGAGATTCATCTGCAATGTTCCAGAAACTGCGAGGTACAAGGTATTACCGTCTGGACACTGGTCTGTCGGGACAGTTGATGGACACGAATTGGCAATCGTAAAAGAGACATTATTCATGGTCGCCAAATTCGGCACCAAAATAATTGAAGAGAAACTAACTGACATGTTGAAGTTCACTACGCCAGAAATCTTTGAAATCGATCCAGTAAAAGATGAGCCGCTAATGGTCACTCCGGGCACGACCGTAATAGAACCTGAACCATTTACCGTTGCGTTAAATGACCAGTTACTTGAGTCCGTGTACTGCATTGAGATTCCAATTTGCAGACTTCCGAACGAAATTGTTCCGCTACCTCCGAGACCCTGACTAGAGCTCCAGCTCATAACTACGTCTGAGGCGGAGATACCACTTGCGATGTTGACCGTGCCAAGTGACATGGTGAATGAACCAGTCGTTCCGCTCGAGCTCTTGGTGATGGTGCCCGCAGCGCTAACTTCCGTAGAGAAGAGGGTCACTTTGCCAGCGGCGCTAAAGCTCCAGTTGCCGGTGTCGGTGTAGAGACCTGAAAGATTGAGTGGCGTGCCACCAATTGATAACAAGCCAGTTCCCGTTAGCGGTGTGCTCGCGCTGCCGCTTTGTGCCGCGTTAGGACTCCATGACATCACGAGTGAGCTGAGGTTCATGCCAGGAACAACTGGCACCGAGTTTGGAAACGACATGGTGAGCAGACCAGACAGAACGCCATTGATCTTGGTAATTGAACCAGTTGGCGTGACTGGTATTCCAAAGAGTGCCAGTGCACCCGTCGGGCTAAAGCTCCAGTTGTTGATGTCGGTGTAGGTATTTGGGAAACTAAGCGTCTGGCCACCAATTGATAACAAGCCCGTTCCCGTTAGTGATTTGCCAGTGGATCCGCCTTGTCCCGGGGACCAGTTCATTGAAAGTGAACTGAGGTTCATGCCAGGAACAACTGGCAAGTTGCCAAGTGACATGGTGAAAGAACCAGTTCGAACACCACCGGTCATCGAAACTGTTCCAGATGGGGTGACCTCTATGCCAAAGATAGAAATCTTTCCAGTCGCGTTAAAGCTCCAGTTGTTGAAGTCGTTGTAAGTGCCCGACAGATCAAGTGTTGTGCCCGCGAGTGACAGCTTTCCAGTGCCCGTTAGCCCTTGTCCCGTGCACCACTTCATCTCGAGTGACTCAACGCTCATGCCTGTCACAACCGCAACGGTGCCCATGGCCATGGTGAAACAACCAGCGACGGTGCCGCCAGTGTTCGTGACGCTGCCCGTTGCTTGAACTGGTGCGACGCCAAAGAGTGCGACGGTGCCGTTGGCGTTAATAGTCCAGTTTGAAGTATCCGAATAACTACCCGTTACGCCTAACGTCGTGCCACCGATTGCAGCAGTACCCGAGAAGGTAAATGGTGAACCAGATGCCCAGTTCGCAGCGACACCCGAGATTGTTGCACCGTTAAGCGACAAGTTTCCTGTGACGCTGACGCTGAAATCACCCGTTGTGTTTGCTGAACCAGAAATTGTCAGCCCTGATCCACTTGGACCACCCGTTGAAGAAACTGCAATGCCTACTACTGAGTTTGCGTAACTAAAAGCAACGCTTGTCTGAGCGGTCCAACCTGAGGGTAGAGGGAGACCAAAAAGACCTGAAGAAGCAAACGTTCCCTGGAATGAAACCGAAGCGGCTGTATTCGAGAACAGAAGTGATACTGGAGCAGTTGAAGGAAGGGTCAGCGCTCCCCCAGGCCATGCAGATGGTGTACTCAGTGAAGCAGAGCTGAAGGTAAATCCAGCTGAGGAAATTGATCCTCCTTGAATCGTCACACCATAAACACCGTAAAGGTTGAGTGAACCACCGGTGAAGCTAACAGTGGCAGAACCAGTTGAACAATCACCGTTGACACTGATGCCAGTCAGTGAGACAGAGATCAGACCACCAAGATTTTCATCAAGCGTGGTCTGCTTGGCGCTTATTGCTGCAACCACATCTGAGCAAACTTGGCTGAAACTCGCTCCCGAAGATGGAGGCACCGTAGAAGTCGCTGTTCTTGGTTTCATTGCGTGAGCAGTCAAGGCCGAAGAACTCGAGACTAGCGACGGCGAAACAGATGGTGTCCTGAATGTAACAGTGGTCAGGGTTGGAGCAGTCAATGGGTTAGCAACAATTGCAACTGCGTAGTTAGTACTTGGGCTAAGAGGTGTTAGAAGCCTTGTCAACGACGTAGCAACTGTCGGAGTGCTGACGCACTGCTGAGAAATAAAGTCGACGAGGCAAACACTGTAGAGAGTTGCCGAGCTAGCCCCTTGGGGTGCCTGCCACGAGACGGTTGCAGATGTTGAAGTCAGGCTTGAAATGACCGGAGCACTAATCGAACCTGGCTTGACAGAGTTGGAAGTGACAGCACTCGACTGTTGATTGTCTGATGCGTTTGAGATCACGCTGAACGTGTAAGAGACTCCCGTGGCCAGTCCCGTGACTGTAAAAGTTGTATCACTGGCACGCGGCTGGCTGGCAATTATGCATTGCGGGCTGCAACTCACGGTGTAATCATTTAGACCTGCACCGACTTGAGTCGGAGCGGTCCAACTCAATGTTGCTTGCGTTAATCCAGACGAAATAGCTGAAAGCCCTGTTACTGGTCCAGGAGCTGAGAGTTTTGTGTTCGAAGTCGAAACAGACGAAACCGGAATGGTGATTGGCACCGTCGCCAAATTTCCATCGGAATTGATTAATGCACCTATCGTCAAGTTTGTAGTTGCTGAAACATTTTCAAGCAAGAACGCCTGCGAAGCAGAAACTGACGGTAGCTGTTGTGTGCCGGCTGGGATCGAAGTAATGGTGCAACTAACCGTCTGACTTGCACTGCCAGACGAAAGCGCTGAAACATTGCAGGTAGATCCACTGATTCCAGTTGCCTTCATTGTGTTTGGAATTGAGAATGTTGCTATTGCCTCTTTAAGTGCATCACCAGAGTTGGCAAAATAGAAAGCAACTGTTGAAGGGGCCGCGCCAATTTTGAGAGCTGAAGTTCCAAGAACTGGAAGAAGCTTGTTGGTAACGGTCTTAATAAGGATTTTTGGAGTGTACGAGATTGGCGCAATCTGCTGTGGGTTATTTGTAACCGAAGCAGTCAGTGTTAAAAGATTTCCCTGACTGAATAAAAGTTGAAGTTCCGGAGGAAGAATCGACAACACATTGGCGTCGAATGAATCCTTCATGTTAAAGAGAAACGAGAAATCCGAGGTCACATTACCTACGTCCAACGGTGCTTTAAGAGTCAGCGAGCAGCTGAGGCTGTACTTCGTAAAGTCAGTTGTGCAGACAGGTCCGCCCGGCAGGCTTGGTGGAGTGAACAATTCAATTTGGTAGGGATCGGGCACTCCCTTGGTTTGAAGATAGGCAATTGCATCTCGTGTCAATGAAGCGACGAGAGTTATAACTGCTCCAGCCGCAAGTGGCTTATTTCCTCTGTTCACGATGTGGAAAGTGGCGTCCGCAGGAATTCCTGGATTGTCTACGAGAGGTGTTCCGTCAAGTACTGCCGTTGAATCAGAACGCCCCATTAGACGTTCGATCTGCAAGCGTGCGCCACCAATGTCAACCAGGAAGATTGGCTGTGCATCGAGAGCGGTAGCTTCACCACCGTTGCCAACGGACGAGACCTTCAATAGTCCTGTAGTGGACTGAGCTGTCGACGCTGCGTTGAGGGTAAGAACATAAGAGGGGTCTCCCCCTGGTGGAACTACGCCAGCGAATGTACAGACGACTTTTTCTGAGCCCGCCGGGCACTTCCACCCACCAGAGTTCACAGCTGATGTTGTTATTCCCTTTGGAATTGTCAGGGTGTCAACGATACCTTTGGCGAATCCATCGACTGCTGCGTGCTTAACACTGAAATCAACTGATTGCCCGGGACTCAACATTGACGAGCTAAACGCGCGAAGACGAACATCAAGCTTTCCAATGGGACGAGGGCCAACGTAGAGTTGCACGTTCTGGGACACCGTGGCTACTGAACCATTCATGGCTTCTGCGATAGTCACTGGCCAGCTGACAGCAGCATTGGGTGATGCATCAGTTGTTGATGAGGCTCGGCCCTGTGCAAGAGTGAAATTGATTATCAGTGGTGGTGCATTGTCGCCAGATGTCAGAGTGCCTTCCGTTAGAGAACATGTAGGAGCTATCGTTGCGGCCCCTGTGCATTTCCATCCTTCAGAGTTAGAGGTCCATGAAGTGAAACGCCTCGCTGGGAGCAGATTTGTCAGTGTGACAGCCGGAACTGCACCCTGTGAAGCGCTGTAGCTAATTGCGTCAACAGCACCCTGGTTTGAAACTTGATATGTAATTGACGTTGCTTGTCCAGATTGAATTTGACTCTGGCCAATGATATTGAGCGCGAGTCCAACAACTGGAGTATCTACTTGAACAGAAGCGGAAGCAGATACCGATGGAGCCCCTCCTACTTCAGCAGTGGCTTCGATTTTTGCTCCGACAGCTTTGCCCGAGTCACTGGAGTCCAACCTGACCGCTGCCAGAGTTTGTGTCATAGCGTCAAGGACTTGTGGTTGTCCTGTTGAATTCTTTAGCAAACATTTCTTTGTTGTCTTAGAGACTTCGGTGCAGTCCCACGATCCAGTCACTGTGCTCACCGATCCAGGATTGACTGAATCCACGCCAATGATGGAGATTCCCTCAGGGACGCTTACGGTCAAACTCGGAGACGTCGAAGAACTACCGGCAGAGGATCCCGAGTTTGCAACACGTACTAATACATTGTCGGTGACTTGAGGTTGCAGCTCAACTGAATTGGTGGGCTGGCCATGAAGGTCTAGAAACGCAACATTCGACTGCGGTCCGTTGCTCACGGCGCCTGCGGATCCATTGAGGACTATGCCGCTTGCGAAACTCACAAAGAGCAACGTCAGCGCCACACCAAATCGGAGAAAGCGCTGCATAGTTGCAAACTTCAGAACAGAATTAAACCTGCTAGTCATTGCTCAATGGTTGATTTAATGGGACGCCAGTTGCGGTTTCGTTATCAACACTTGCAAAGCTTTTTATTTTGAAGTGAGGACACATTCGAAGACTTTCAACTGGGGAGCGGGCTCAAATTAATTTACGTACTTTATACCATTTATGGCATACACTTCATAAATCACATAAAGTTCATTTGTTCAGTTATCGAAGCCCGGATGTTTTCGTCTGAAAATACCCAGAAAGTTAGAATGTCTTATGTCAAAAAGTGAGCCATCTTCTGAGGTGCCAAAAATCAAACTCGGCGCTCTAGAGAGGAATAGGGCTTCTTTATTGAAGTCGGCGCAAGAATGCTTAATTACCGAGGGCCCGGGAGTAACGATCGAGCGTTTCGCCGAACTCGCTGGTGTTGTTCCCACGACGATTTATAAACACTTCCCTAGCAAGAATGCCCTATTTACTGAAGCGCTAAAGCAGCTCTACAGTGATTTCCTTGTATCGGGATTCAAAAAAATCGAAGAACAAACAGCGGACCCACTGGGTACTTTTCTTTGGCCCGCAAAGCTGGTGTTCAATGTTCGAAGCACTCACCCAGAGCTCGCAATAGCAATCTTAAAAAGTGCAGAGTCCTCCGAAGTACAGGTTCTCAACATTCTTGACTTTGCAAAAGGCCATTATGAGGAACTAGTAAGGAACGGAATTCTGCCTGAAGACAAAACAGAGATCCGCTTCACCCTATTTGCTTATGGCGGCTTTGGCTTGCTTTTGGAAGTTCTTCGAAATGAATGGAAGTCGAAAGATGGCTACACCGACGAATTAGTAAGTCTTTTTGGCATTCTTGGTGTTAGCGAAGCCAAAGCCAGGAAGATTTTTCAGCTTCCAATTCAATAGTCCTGCGCAGCTACATCCGAACTGCGCCCTTAAGAATTCAAGGACTCGTTCTGCAGCGTTCGAAGCGAACTACTTATTGGTCGGCTACTGAGCCTTGGTTAAGGATTGAAACCATTTCGAGGGCAGTTGTCGCTGATGAGTAGCCAACGTTGGTTTCGTCATCTTTTGAACGCTCAAGTGCTTGTTCAATGGTGTTCACGGTAAGAACACCGAAGATCACTGGAACACGAGTGCTCAGTTGAACGTCTTGCACTCCGCGTGCACACTCGCCGGCTACAACTTCGTAGTGACCGGTCTCTCCACGAATAACAGCGCCAAGAGTGATTACAACGTCAACTGGGTTTCCACCGTCCGCGTACGCAAGGGCCAGCATCGGAATTTCAAAAGCACCAGGGACCCAGCCGAGTGAAATGTCTGACCGATCAACGCCACCTTCTTCGAGTGCCTTAAGTGCACCGTTCAAAAGTCGAGTCGTGATGCCACCGTTAAAGCGACCACAGGCAATTCCAACGCGGACACCGCGTCCAGACTTTGAGCCTTCAAGGTATTCGCCAACGCGGCTGCGAAGTGCTTCTACGACGCCTGCGTCAAACTCAGTTTCCTTACTTGACGTCATCGAGTCCCCCAAGCATGTGACCCATGCGCTCACGCTTGGTGCGCAGGTAGTCAATGTTGAATTCAGTAGGCATTGACTCAATAGCAACGCGCTCAACAATGTTGAGACCGAAGCCTTCGAGACCACCGTACTTAATTGGGTTGTTCGTCATAAGGCGCATTGAAGTGACGCCAAGGTCTACAAGGATTTGTGCGCCGATGCCGTATTCGCGTGAATCAACTGGAAGGCCTTGCTCAAGGTTGGCGTCAACAGTGTCGCGTCCTTCTTCTTGCAAAGCGTAAGCACGGATCTTGTGACCAAGTCCGATTCCCCTACCTTCATGACCACGAAGGTAGACAACAATTCCAGCACCTTCGGCGGCAATCTTCGCCATTGCGGTGTGCAACTGAGGTCCACAGTCACAGCGCATTGAGCCCATTACGTCTCCAGTGAGACATTCTGAGTGAACGCGCACAAGTACGTCCTTGGCAGCAGCGATGTCACCGTAAACGAGGGCAAGGTGTTGCTCACCATCAAGCACTGATTCAAAGACGTGAGCTTGGAACGTTCCGTGCTCGGTAGGAAGTGAAGCATCTGAAACACGCTTCACGAGCTTTTCGTGGTGGCGACGGTAACGAATGAGGTCGGCAATAGAAACGATTGGCAGATTGAACTTCTTGGCGAACTCAGTGAGTTCTGGAAGTCGTGCCATGTCTGACTTGTCGGCTGTGACAATTTCACAGAGCACACCAGATGGGTACTTGCCAGCGAGACGAGATAGGTCAACGGTTGCTTCGGTGTGACCGGCGCGCTTTAGAACGCCACCTGGACGGTAACGAAGAGGAAAAATGTGACCGGGACGGTTTAGGTCAGTTGGTCGGGTTTCAGGATTAATCAGTGCGTTAATTGTTGCTGCACGGTCATGTGACGAAATACCGGTAGTTGTTCCGTGGCGGTAGTCAACAGTGACAGTGAAGGCGGTGCGCTGTGCCTCAGTGTTGGCAACAACCATCAAAGGAAGGTCGAGTTCATCTGCACGAGTGGACTCGAGTGGAACGCAGAAAACGCCAGACGTGTGCTCGAGGAAGAAGGCCATGCTCTCAGGCGTGACGTCTTCAGCGGCCATGATCAGGTCGCCTTCGTTCTCACGATCTTCGTCATCGACAACAACGACCATGCCACCATTTCGTAGCTGCTCAATTGCTTCTTCGATTGTTGATAATGCCATTAGACCTCCACGTCCAGACGTATATCTTCGCCGATTCGACGTACATCTACCAAATGCCCTCTGCGAAGTGCGTTAATTGTGGGTGTTGAGAGGTTATTAAGCGCCCCAACAGTTCCCTTGCTGCCAGCAATCGCCGGTGTTTGATACCAGACAATGTGGTTAACAAGCCCTGCTTCCAAGAAGGCACTTATGGTCGTTGGCCCACCTTCGACAAGCACTTGGAGCACATCGTGTCCGCCAAGTTCGTCAAGGACATGACCTAAGTCTCCGCTTAGTTCCAGGCAAGGCTGCACCCTGGCATCTTTAGAGACACTGCCAAGCACAACTCGAAGTGGTTCCAAGATGATGTCACCGAGTCGTGCCGTGAGCTCTGGATTATCGGTTCGCACTGTTCCAGCACCGACGAGAATGGCTTGGCTCTGAGCTCTAAGAAGGTGTGAGTCCTGGCGAGCAGCTTCACTGGTGATCCACTTACTCGTTCCATCGGCCATGGCGACAATGCCGTCGAGTGTTGAAGCGATTTTTGCGACTACGTAGGGACGTCCAGTCTTGCGTTGCCAAATGTAGGGAGCCAGTTGCTGAGCCACCGCTTCTTCTTCGACACCAGTTATCACTTCTATGCCGGCATCTTTTAGAAACGCAATTCCCTGACCTGAGACTCTCTGGTCTGGATCGGTGATGCCAATAATTACCTTGGTAATTCCTGCAGCGA
>Ga0194047_10000741_pt1 | contig 20975 bp, 21 predicted proteins | sample JunL225m_MetaG_2_FD_160070 | JGI IMG/M metagenome (GOLD analysis project Ga0194047, IMG submission 160070) | Anoxic zone freshwater microbial communities from boreal shield lake in IISD Experimental Lakes Area, Ontario, Canada - Jun2016-L221-5m | ecosystem: Environmental > Aquatic > Freshwater... | reverse complement strand
AATGAGGGGGTAGGCAGTCTTAATCCAATTTAAAACTGTGATTTTTGTAAATTTTTTTATGAAAAATAAACGTGCTCCTTACCTCGCCGCGATTGAGCAGTTAGTTTTGATACTGTTGCCAATCTAGCAGCCTCCGCCTGCTCAAATAGTCTATCTGTTAGTTCTTTGGTTTTAAATGCAACAGGGTTGGGCATATCTAAGTGATGGCCAAGTCCTTTTGCCAGCTCTTTAAGCTTAAAAATAAGGTTTACATTTACCCTTCGCTGAGTATTGTGTAGTTGAATACCTTCCAATGCTGACTCCATAAAGTCTACAACTTCCCAATAAATCATAGCCTGCTTAATGATGTCATAGTTAGTTGTTGTTGCGCGTCTAACCTGACGATTAGCGATATTTGTAAGTCGTGTTTGTTTCATTGCTTTTATCCTTTATTTGTAAGGCTTTTGACTATTTGTTCTAATAGAACAAGACCCTCGCTGCATATAGCTTTCAGAGGTATATTGAGATAGCAAAAAGTCTGTGTTGTAGTGTTGTAGTGTGGTTTTTATGAGTGCGAATTTAGCTGTAACTTAAGCTAGGTGTGAGTCTTGTACGAAATACAACAAATTAGGGAAAGTGCTGTATTGCGTGGTTCACACCCAGCTTGGCTAGTTAAAAATAACTAACTGGGGTTAATAGCAAGGACCATCCATTCTGGAACTGGATCCAACCCTGCTTCAGCTAGTGCCACTGTTAATTTGAATAATTGTGGTTGAGTAAAAACTGCTTGTGAAATGCCCAGTTTCATATTTACCACCACCCAATCCTTATGGTTTATCTTTGCCTTGTACTCCATCCATAAAGCCTTCAATTGGGTTGTTTTTTCTGCACTTAATTTAATAATGTTTTTGTTCATATTTCCGTCCGTTATTGTTTGGTCTTGGTTATTGCGAAGCGTGAGCGTGATAGACAGTATTCTTTAAAATACTGTCATCACTCGATCGGGGGTCAGGTTTTCCGTCCGTTCCGTCCGTTCTTTTTACTATAGGGAGAACAGACAGAAACTTATTTAAGGACATAATCACCCTCCCAGTCTTTAGCAACTTTTAATGCCATTTTTTGATTATTATTAACCCGCTCTTCTCTTTCGAATTCAATCAAAGTCCCATCATTAATCAACTCCGCAATCATCCTCTTGCAGAACTCGGCATTGCCGCCAACGGCTTTTTTCAGCGCAGTTCTATTAATGAAAATACTTTTATCGTTTGCGGCTTTTACGGCGTAATAGATTTTTTTTCGTAAGCTGCTTTCACGCGATGAATTTGCTTTGTCTGTCTTTTCTAAAGACGAGCTTTCACTAACGTCACCGTACATGTAAGGGATTGAAACCATTTCCCCTAGCTCATCAACCACAAGCGCTTCATCGAACTTTGCTTCGAATGCTATAGCATCAAAAGCTGGCACAAAACGATGCTTACCCAACCATATATATCTAGTGGTTTCTTCAGCATCGTTTTTGCCTATGAACATCGTGCCATTAACATCTCCTGTCCAAGCGCCAGCTCCCCGTGCGGATACCCCCTTTGAACTACTTCCACTAAGAGCCTTAGGTATGTGATGAATTATCCAAAGAGGTGTTCTTGTTTTTAGACAGGCTTTTTTGCAGATACTGATAGCTGCAGATACCTCACTATTGTCATTTTCAGACTCCAGCGAGAATGTAGCTGCTGCAGTATCAAATACAAATAGAGGAGGAACATTGACAGGTCCTAGAAGACCAACTTGTGTGAATGCTTTTGAATTGCTGTAAGCCTCGATTAGATTGCCTAGCACTTCTTTATCAGATCGATGCACTGGGATAATTGTGATCCAATCGCGAATTTCGTCTTCACTAACTGATAACTCCCAGTGTTTATAGAGTGCAAAAAGAATTCGCTCAACTTGTTCTGGATCTTCAGTAAGATAAACAATCTTGCGTCTAAGCTTGGGTTTTAGAGCATGATCATGTTTGCAGATATGGGATGCAATGGCGCAAAGAGTCACCAAGACAGAGCTTTTCCCTACGCCTGCTTCGCCAGCAATAGTGAAGATTTCTGCGGTTATAAAACCATCAATCACGTACCTAGGGGCTGTAAGCTCCTTAACGCTATATTGATACTCTTTAAATTCCTCAAAAATATCTACGCTTGCTTTAGTTCCAAACTTTTCAACAGCGCTTTTTACCAAGCCTTCAATAAGCTTATATCTTTCATTCCACCGCTCACTATTGTCATCGGCTGTGTGCATTGCAGCTTGTGCAACACTTACTGCCACACTATCAGGGACCCCTTTGCTAATTAAATGGCTTGTGATCTTCAATAAAGGATCGTAATAGCTCTCTTGGGTTGAAATTTGCTTAAAAGCAGATGAGAGATCCACGCCGGTGCCAAGCATCTCAAACTTATCTTTGATGGGTTGCTGGCTAACAACTTCAAGCCCAAGTCCGTCAATTAGATCTTGGATGTTGTAACGTAACTCAGGGTGCCATTCATGAAGGATATGCTTAAAGTATTTACCATTTTTTGTATTGGTGCCAACTGGCAAGCGAACATATCGAACTGGGTTATTACCTGACTTGTCATTTCCATTCACTAGAGATTTATTGGAAATGGCGGTTAATAGTTGTTGGGCTTCTGCTAAACATGATATTGGTTGTGCTAATAGAAACCCCAGTTGGAAGTTGGTTTCGCTAGTTTCCAACTTCCATGAGGGCTTAATAGCAACCTCAGATACATCGTCAAGAACTACACAGACCATCGTCTTGAAGTTGTCAGTGTTTCGGTTTTTACTGCCAGGTTTGAACGTAGCAACAGAAAAATAGTTGTTCTTGCTTGGTGAAATATTGCATTTTTCAGGAGAAATCAATTCACCAGTCCAACTTCCCATATTGGGCTTGGAGTTGATCCAGCAGGGTGAGTTGTTGAATATAGCTTGAAGAAAAGCTGCATTGCTAGTGGTAGGCGTGATTTCGCCTGTTTGTATTATTGGGTGCATCGAAAATCCTATACATACAAAACGCAGCCAAAAGACTGACGTTAGTTGAAGCATGTAGGCTTATTTTCGTGCAACTCTCAAGTGTCTAAAGACGCCCCGTTACCAACATATTTTCCCTTATCCGCTGATGCCTACAGCGTGGGATGGCTACTTGCCGGCTTCCCACTAATACCTGCTTGAAAGTGGCATTAGTGGCAGTTCAGTGTGCTGGTTAAAACACACCTACTGGCTCCATTAGGATTTATGTCTTGTTAAACATAGGAGTTTCCCCCTCTTAGCGATAAGAACCACTTATCACCGTTCACGCATTTGTATTGTTTCAGACTTTTTTAAGTTCTTCAATAAGATTTGATAACTCTTCTGCGAAATTAATCTTTTCAGTAGTTGGGGGTTTTGTTTTTGAGTTATCAGTACTGCTCTTATAGACATCCCCAAAATTAGCCCTGAGAAGTTGACTGATAAGGCTGCTGTTTCCGTCTTTGTTGTTGTAGCTTTCGATGAGTTTCTTTTCATGGAACGCTTGGCTGGCAGTCATGGCAATCGCAATTCCGTCCTTAAAAGCAACTTTTTTTGCAGCCCAAGTATCGAGCATATCGACTGCAACACCAAAATGTGCGGCCATCATCGAACGAGTGAAACCTTGTTTGCCAAGAGCAATTACATCATCTGCGAATTTTAGTTGGTATTTAGTTTGAGTGATTTGGTAAGCATTAGTGCTCATTAATAATGATCCTCAGGGAAGGGCAATATGCCTAATATGTATTTACTAATGCAATAAACTAAGAAATTGCGCCCTAAGTGATAGCAATTTTAATGGAACTTAAGACGTCTGATGTATATGGAAATTCAATTTAGATAAAAATGTAGTTATTTGATAAACACTAAAATCTTAAAAACACTTTGATCAATTGTTTCCTGAGAGGTGTTGATTTTGATTTCTGGATTGATTGGCGCTTCATAGACAGAGTCAATACCTGTCATCTGTTGAATTAAGCCTAAGCGAGCTTTTTTATATAAGCCCTTGGTATCCCGTTCCTCACAAACATCAAGTGGAGTATTAACATAGACTTCAATGAAGTGGTCTTGACCGATTGTTTGTCTGGCTAGATCCCTCATTGTTTTAAATGGTGAGATAAGGGCTGTGATCACAAACGTCCCCACGTCTAGCTGGGATTTTGCTAAAGCAATCACACGTCGCATTTGTTCAATACGGTCTTCATCACTAAAGCCTAATTAATAGCTCGACTGAGTACTAAGCGCCAATAGCAGACATTAATTGGTCGTTTAAAAACCTGCCTGTCACTGGATCTATTCCAGTATTGGCTACCATTAAAACAAGTTCATAGCGATGTGGATTTTTTTATGGATGCTTGAAGATTAAGCAGGCTTGTAATTAAAAACCTATCAGGGTTTTAGCTAACATCACGATGGCGATTACGGAAGACAAAAGGCCAAAAATAAGCACGCTGATGTGACTGGAAATTTTGCTGTGCAACATTCTACCTAGCATCATACCAACAACAGTCGCGCCAACAAAAGGTAGGGCAATATGCCATATGATGGCACCATTGCTTGCATAAGAAAATGCGCTAACCATGGACACCAAACTGATGACAGCAAGCGAAGTTGCCACTATCATTTTGTTTTCTAAGTTACTGATGCTGTGTAAGGTTGGAACAATAATAAAGCCCCCGCCAACGCCCAGAAGCCCAGATAAAAAGCCGGAAAAACTCCCCGTTAAGATCAAGCGTTTGGTGCAAGGTGCGTTCCAAAATAATTTAGACGTGGCTGGATTGACTGAGCAAGCTGGTTCCGGTTTTTTATCATCGTCGCAGCCGTTAGGGTCATCGCAATCGTCGCCTATTAACAATGTGGGGGTCCTAAACTTTTGAAAAGACCGTATGGACACAATCAATAAAACCACAGAAAATAAAATGGCCAACACGCGTTCAGGCAATTGATGTGCGAGCAACACCCCCAAGGGCGCGAACAACACACCAAAGCTGGCTAATAACGTGGCTGCTTTATAACGGACTATGCCAGATCGCAATCCCAATCCGGCAGCCAAACCTGCAGACAAGGTGATGGCCATCAAAGATATAGGGGCTGCGTCTACCATTTTAAGGTTTAAGAAAAACACCAGTAATGGCAAAGATAGGATGGCACCGCCAGCGCCAGTGATGGCCAGTACCAAGCCTATAAATAAACCGAGCACTATGCTCATGTATATAGGATCAAGCATAAATCTTCCTCAAGAATTAAACCGGTTTATCGGCATCGAGTTTGACTGGTTTTGCTAGCCACTCCCTACCCTTGAGCATGGCCCACCAATAGATAGGCGGTAGAATTCGCTCTTTTAATACCCAGGCTAAGCGAGACGGCTTTTGGCCATCAATAAACCATTTAGGAAAGCTAGGCATTAAGCGGCCGCCAAAACCAAACTCGGCCAAGACTATTTTTCCGCGTTCTACTGTTAATGGACATGAACCGTAGCCATCATATGCCGCGCGGTGTTGACCTTTGTTTAAATCGAACAAGACATTAGTGGCCACAACAGGTGCTTGTTTGCGCGCAGCAGCCGCTGTTTTGGCATTAGGACAATTGGTGACGTCGCCTAAAGCATAGATGCTTGGGTAGATTTTGTGTTGCAACGTATCCTGACTCACGTCCACCCAACCGGTGGCATCGACTAACTTACTGGCACGAATAAAATCTGGGGCTTGTTGCGGTGGCACCACGTGTATCATATCAAATGAAGTCTGACGCATAGATGTGTTGCCGTCGGCATCCGTCACAGTAAACCAAGCTTTTTTAGCTGGTCCATCAATTTTTGTCAGTCGGTGGCCAAAATTTAACTTGGCCCGGTAGCGTTTTATATACTCCATTAAGGCCGGCACGTATTCTTTAACACCAAACAAAACTGGGCCTGAATTGTAGAATTCAATATCAACGTCGGCTAAATTGCCATTTCTTAGCCAATGGTCGGCAGATAAATACATGGCTTTTTGAGGCGCGCCGGCGCATTTAATTGGCATGGGTGGCTGGGTAAAAACAGCCCTGCCTTTTTTGAATTTTTTGACCAATTCCCATGTGTACTGGGCTAGGTCGTAGCGGTAATTAGATGTCACGCCATTTTGCCCTAACGTTTCAACCAAACCTTCTATGCCATGCCAATTGAGCTTGAGTCCAGGGCAGACAATCAAGATATCATAGCTAATGGGACGGCATCCTTCTAAAATGACTAATTTAGCCTCTGGCTCAAAGCCAGCAACGGCAGCTTGTATCCACTTTGCTTTTGACGGTATGACAGACGCCATGGTTCTAACTGTGGTCGCTGATTTAAATACGCCACCGCCCACCATGGTCCAGCCTGGCTGGTAATAATGCGTATCAGCTGGATCAATAATGGCCACATCCAATTTGCCATTTCTGGATAGTAAGCTAGAGGCCACCGCCACCCCCGCTGCACCACCGCCAATAATAACCACTTCATGGTGTATAACGCTCGCGCTGTTGGCTTGTGTGCCTGCTATTCTTTCTGTCAGTCCTGACAAATCAAACCCAGCTTGCGTGCCTGCCTCCAAGATATTTGACAGACCCAAAGATCCGTCTTGGCTTAATGCCCATAAAGATGCAGCGCGCATGCCTGAACGGCAATAACCCAACATGGGCTGCTTGGCTTTTTCAATAATTTTTCTGTAGGCCGCCACGTCTGCATCGGAAATCTTGCCACTAACCACAGGTAAGTAGTGGGTTTTTATTTTTAGTGCTTTAGCCGCTTGGGCAATTTCGGCAAAATTTGGTTGGTCTGCTCCTTCGCCATCCGGTCTATGGCAAAGTATTGTTTTGATGCCTTGAGCAGCGAGCTCGTTTAAATCCTCAGGCAACATTTGATCTGCAACCAGCACGCCTTTTGCTAAATTTGCTAACTTCATTTCATACGTCCTTTATTGATTTTTTTAATTAAGCCGCTTGAGCCGGTACAATTCGCCCACAGGCTTGGTTGGCTGGTAGCGCAACGTCTATGTATTTTGGGTAAGCCAATTTCAGCTCACTCATGATTTTAATAAATTCTTCACGACTTACATTATTACCTAGGCGTCTATTGTTTTTTCGCTCATTGCCCACCGTGGATTGCGTGTTGCCGTTGTAATCATGGCCAGGGTAAATAATAACGTCATCGGCCAAGCTAAAAATCTTCGCGTGTATGCTGTCAAACAGCTGGCCAGAGTCGCCACTTTGAAAATCGGTGCGACCGCAGCCGCCTATTAATAATGAATCGCCAGTAAAAATACGGTCGCCTGCAAAGAAACTGATGCATCCATTAGTGTGGCCTGGCGTGTAGCGTACTTCTAAATCCAAGGTTCCCACTATTAGGTGCACGCCGTCAGTGACCAGTAAATCGCCACACATGGCACCAGCATCACGGTGCACAACGCTTTTACTACCGAGTTTTTGGCGCAAGGTATCGGCCCCGGTAACGTGGTCGGCATGCACATGGGTTTCTAGGGTATATACCAATTTCAAATCTTGTTCAGCCAGCGCTTTTAGATAGCTAGGCACTTCTGATTCAACCGTATCTATCAAGACTGCCTGCTTGGTTTTTTCACAGGCTAGCAAGTAAGTAAAGGTACAAGTATCAGGCTCAAAAAATTGCTTAAAAATCATGACATCTCCTATTTTATCGTTAGTTTGCGTTGCTTTGCATGGCTGAAAGAAAGCTTTCGTTGGATGCGGCTTCCACCCTCAAGTTGCTTAACATTTGACCCTGTAAGGGTTTTCAAGAAAAAAACCAATGATTCTTTCTCTTCATGAGTTAACCCCAAGGGCTGTATCAACGAATCCTTAAGAGGGTTATCTTCACCACCTTTATTATAAAATTCCACAACTTCATCTAAGGTGCTTAACGAACCATCGTGCATATAAGGAGCTGTAAGTGCTATATTTCGAAGGCTTGGTGTTTTATATGCCCATCTGTCTTTTGGATCTTCAGTTATTTCGAATCTCCCAACATCATTTTGTGGCACTTCGCTTGCAGCGTCTAGTCGATCCTGCTCTACCTGAACTATAACTCCAGGTGCCAAAGTTACTGGGAACGTTTTATTTTCATATATTTTATTAATGACTTTATTGTTACGAGCCCAGCCAATACCAGTATTATGAAATGACTGATCTGTAAATATGGCCTCTTTTTCATTTATGCTATGACAAGCAGCGCACCTTCCCTTACCAATAAATATATTAAATCCATTAATCTCTTTATTATTGAGTACTTTAATATTTTTGGAGTAATACCACTGGTCAAACTTAGAGTTTCCAGAGACTAATGTGCGTTCATATGCCGCTATAGCTTGACTCATTCTCTCTAGAGTCACCCCACCACCAAAAACCTTTTCAAACATACCTTCATAATCTTTAAAGTTTTGTATTTTTTCTATTACATGTCCAATAGATGGATTACCCATTTCATTAAATGAAACCATTGGGCCTATAACTTGATTTTCTAAAGTTAACTCACGCCCATCATGAAACAATGTTTTGTAATACCCTACATTTAATATAGTTGGTGAATTTCTACGATTAGTTCTACCTTCAATACCGACTGCAGTTGCAAGTTCATTTGTAGTAAAAGCTTGCTCAGGCACATGGCACATGGCGCAAGAAATAGTATTGTTATGTGACAATCTACGATCCATAAAAAGTTTACGGCCTAGTATTATCTTTTCTTCACTAGGTAGATTATCTTTAGGGTGCTGCATATCTGGCAAACCTAAATGGTCAGCCTCCTTATACAGAACCTCAGAGATGCTTCTATAAAATACCTTTGCCCAATTTGTTAATATGAATATGCTGATTAATACAATGAGTACGTGGATTACCTTTATTCTTTTTTCTTCATTACCCATAGATTCATTTGCTACTTCTTTCCAAATACAGTGTCTGTATGTCATTTAACAACATTTCAACACTAATGTAATTAGTAGAGTATATTTCTCGTACATTGCCATTGTCATCAATCAAAAAAGCTTTTAATACATGTGAATAAGTTAGTGTCTTATCCCCTAATCTTGGATTCATATTAATATCAACATTTTGGCCAAAACTATCGACGATTGGCAACAAATCATCGACTGATGCAGTAGTCAAAAAATCCCATTCAATACTTTTCCCATTTTTAACTAGGTCTGATGATCTCTTTTCTAATCCCGCTAACATCATTGGTGTATCTCTCGCAGGATCAAAACTTATATGCACCAATCGTACTGAGTTGCGCATTTTTTCATTTTTTTCCAATTTATTTTTAACTTTATGAAATAGCACCATTGCATATGGACATCCATTCGCATCAGAGCATCGATCATAAAAAAAGGTTAATAGAGTTATTTTACCTTTTGTATATTTACTTATTGGTTGCAACTGTCCTTTTGTATCGAGAACACTTAGCTTAGGTACTGTAAATATTTTTTGAAGTGTATAGCTGCCAGGTTCTGGCAAGTTCGTAATCTTATTTACATAAGATTTTTCTTCGAAAAACTCTGTCGGACCTTTAACATAAATACTTTTGGCGCTCCATGCCAAAAATCCGACAGATAAAAAAATCGCCAATCCAATCAGAACCCTTAAACTGATAGAACTTAAATATTTCATATTTTGAATCGGCAACTTTGGAGAAAGACTATTTAACAGATCTAATTTGATGCAAGCTTAATTTTTGAATCTATTGAAGCTTGTAACGGCTGAAGGGTCTTTAAATCACGAGCTTGAAATTTCATATGATGGGCTCTACCAAGCTTCTCCTTAATAAAATCAATTTCAAAAGCCAGCTTCAACTCTTTACCATCCCAGTTATAAGATTTTAAAAACTGATCATTTACTTGGCCTTTCATATCCCAATTTGAGACTAAGGATGTCGAATAATAAACACGTTTACCATCAAAGCTTGGGGAAACCATATTTACCTGATTGCCAATTTTCTTTGTATATGTTTCTTTAGGGTGAAGAGGGTCAGTCATATCCCACAGGCGCGTTGTACCGTCCATAAAGGTGTTTATCCACATTGATTTACCATCAGAATTTAAGGCAATATCAACTGGGAGAGGAATTTTAGATGGATCCCCAATAGTTCCAACTTTATGCTGTTGCCATTCTCCTTTATCGTCCTGTTTGTAAACGAAAATATTTGAGGTTAAAGCTGTTGTTGTTACCGCCCAATTATCACCAGGATTAAATGACCAGCGTGCCTCCAAAGCTGCTCCAGGTGTACTAAATATTTTAATTGGCTTCATAGACTTGTAATCCCACATTACAGTGGTATTACCAAATTGCTTCATTGCTTCTGGATCTTTAATTAACTTTCCTAAGTCCATCATATAATTATTCCAACCAGTAAATGCTGTAGTTAACATTGCATTTTTATTTGGATTAATAGCAACATCGTAACCAAAACCATCTCCACCTCCACTTGTTGGCATAGCGGTAGTCGATACATATTCGCCAGCATTGTTATACGTGACTAGAGCAGTAACCCCTCCATGGTCTTTCGCATTTGAAAGCCCAGTAACAATCATTCTTCCAGGAGTAGCATAGAATGTGTGTGGACCTACAATGCCAGATTGAGAAACAAAATCTTTAATCGTTTTTACTAATTTCGGATTAGCTGGATTTGTAGCTACATCAAATATAAATATCTTGTTGCTATCCAATGCACCTGCCCACATGAATTTACGATCATCCGTAAAGCCCATATGATGCGCTTCGCCTCTACCTCCCACTGATACCTTGGCTATCACTTTGCCATATGTTTTTGAGTTTGGATTTACATCTACGGTTACTAACTTATCAGATTCATCGCCTAAACCTTTCATACCTAATGTCCACACATAGACAAAGTCTTCTTGTCCTTTAACTAGAGGTGTAAAGGGTGAGCAACTTGTTTCATCAGCGTAAGTACTTTCTGCATACATTGTTATACTGGACATAACTATCGCTATACTTAAAGCCTTTTTCAGCGCGGGGTATTTAAATCTATTCATCATAATTTTCTCCATCTAAATAAAAGTTATTTACATTTACAACTAAAAGCGCATCCCAAAAGAAAGCGTTACAATATCTGGGTCGAGATTAATTTGTTCTATTTTCCCTCCTCCTGGTGCTACAAGATCTGGCCTAATCCATAAATGTTTATAATCAACATTAGCGAACCATTTATTGCCTGTGGCAATATTTGCTCCCAGCTGAAGTACGCCTCCAAGGGTAGGATCAATATGCTCCAACGTACCTAAAGCACCTGTTTGATTTGTAAAAAAGCAATAATTAAACCCTACACCCAGATAAGGATCTACATTTCCATCTGGGGCAAAATGCCATTGCGCTGTTACATTTGCCGGAATAATTGAAGCCTTACCTAAATTTCCAGTAGCGTTATGAAATTCGTGTCTGGATATTCCTGCTTCACTACTTAGAGCTATATTTTTTGTTGCGTAGTAGGTTATTGTTATAGCTGGCGTCACATTATTATCTGCTTGAGCATTTAGGACGGGGGATTCCACATTTCCACCATTAACCCAAGCTAGTCCAGCACTAACTTCTATAGAGCCTGCATCAGCAAATGCACTTGCTGAAAAGAGTAATGCTATTGTTGCTGCCACATTCCTTGATATTGAATTCTGCATTTGTAAACTTCTCCCATTAATTTTTTATTAGTCAAAAAAATGCAGGTGCTATCTCATACCTGCTGGGATCATGCTCAGCACAAACTATGCCAAATTTATAACCAATTGATTAAATTGGTAATTCTTATAAATAAGATTTGCAACAATTAATCTTCAATGTCAGTCTTGGCGCGACAATTTGTCGCAGCAACTTATCTTTGTCATTTTTGACACTTTATCCAATGTCTACCTATATTATTTTTAGCTATAGCGAAAGGTTATTGAATCTTTATTTCTTAATCTAATTTATTTAAATGCTCTATATGCTTCCTTAAGTTCTCCTGCGGTGAGTTAGATTCCTTAATTTTATTGATCATTCTGTATAAAGTTCGTTTGCTAACGCATAGTGCATTGGATAGATAATTTAAATCTTCCCCATGCTCTCTCATGATGCACTGTAGGTATTTTGACTCGATATTTTCTAATGGTTGAACCACTCGACAGGAGGTGCATCCGTTCTTTTTTTGACTTAACTCTGATGCATGCATACCCACTTCATTAATGAGGTGCTCTGCTTGAATCTTTGTACCATCTGTCATTAAAGAAGCTCTTTCTAACATGTTGCGTAGTTCACGTATATTTCCCTTATAATCATGTTCCTCTAACTGCACTAGTGCGGACTCAGTGAACTCTAATTCCCTGTTTGGAGCTATCCGTTTCAATAGTGATTGCGCTAGAATTACTATATCTTCTTTGCGTTCTCGTAGAGCAGGAAGGGGTATATTGAAGGGTGAAATACGATAAAATAGATCCGCTCTAAATGTCCCATCTAATACCATTTGATCAAGATTTCTATGGGTTGCACAAATCAGACGAAAATTACACTTAATAACTTCCGTACCACCAACTCTTCTATATGTTTTAGACTCAATTAGTCGCAATAACTTGACTTGAAGATTTAATGGAATATCACCAATTTCATCTAGAAATAACGTACCTCCTTCCGCAACCTCAACTAATCCTTTTTTATTCTGAATTGCTCCAGTAAAAGATCCTTTTTCGTGTCCGAACATTTCACTTTCAAAGAGAGTGTCAGTTAGCCCTGAACATTCAACTATTACAAATGCTTTGTTAGCTCGGTTACTTTTTTTATGCAGTAAGTGTGATACCTCTTCTTTCCCTGTGCCAGACTCGCCAAGTAATAATACTGCGACCTCACTCGGTGCTGCACGCTCGACCAAACCTAACATTTTCAGAAAGACCTGACTTTTTCCAACCAAGCTTTCATGATGAGATATTGCTGATGAATGTGTCTGTGTAGTAAGAGTTTCAACAAAGAGAATTGGAAGTCCATTTTCATCTAGAATTGGTGTCAGCTCAACACTTACGTGCTGTTGACCACGTGATGTAAAGTGAACATGAAATTCTCGGCAAGTTTCTTTTGTTTCTTTAGCTGAAGATAATGGGCATGCTTCACCATGTTGATCGCATGGTGTTAGATAGTGGTGAGATACTTCATGACATTTCCTCCCGACCAAAGACTTATTGTCTCCAAATGCGATTTGATATGCTTTATTTGCTCCGACAATTTCGTAGTTTAAATTGATTACAAGTCTTGGCTCAGGTAAGCTATCTAGGAAACCGATTAGTTCAGAATATAACTGATGATTTTTAAATCCTTTAGCGCCGAATTCTTTCATAACTAAATTTACCTAAAATATTTACTTGCGAATAGATTTTAATGTGGCATTTATATCGATTACATTTTTTGGAAACAAGTTAACTTGCATTTTGCAATCTTAATGATAAACTTGCAGAATGCAAGTCATTGTTTAACACTTAGGAGATCGGATAATGGAAAAAGTTATAGTGACCGGTTAATTACAGCTAGATCATCAAGTGATTGAGCCAAAATCAATGCGCCTTCTAACGTTGAAATGTAAAAATCAGCCCAAGCTATCGCATCGAAATCTTGAGTAGGCGAGGGTGTCCTGAATTTTGTGTAAACGTCGGATAATTACTGCTGAGGCATCCTCTCCTCAAACCAAGCCATCCCAGCTCTTTAAATATTTTTTACTTCTTGTTCTGCGATTGCTGGTATCTCGACAACAGGGTTTGCATCCGTGCTTGATTCTTCATTATTCGCTTCTTGTGCGGTGGATTGTGTTTCAACAGCTCCACTCCCCCTAGAAACACTTCCTGGAGGGCTTCTGCCATAGCTTTACTTATAGCTTGGATATCAGTGGCTCCCCCAGTTGTCTCGGTGGAGGTAGGTCCAACAACTTCGCTAGTCTGTTCTGGTCCTTTAGAACGTAACTCCTGTTTGGCGGGTTCGAGGCTAGTATCTCTTTGTTCAAGTTGTATTTTTTCGTTAGTATTTCTATCATACCTATCCGCAATGGTTCTTTGTTCATCTTTATACTCCTCATATAACCTCTACAGGCCAATCAAAATAACTATAAATAAAGGTCGTTCCCTTTAGTTCACTTAGTTTTGCACGGATACGGAACTGTGTTCCTACAGGGTAGTTTTTAGATAGTTTTTTTGAGCATTCAACAAAAAGGCTCTGCGGAAATAATGGCTGACCAGCAACAGGTCTTATATGAACATCCCCATGCCTACCGCTTGTGCTATTCGGATTAAAAGACTCTACTAAAATTGAATGATATTGAGTTCTTATTTTCATTTCTAACCTCGGTTTCTAAGAAAAAATGGAGCTTTAAATACTGTCCTGTTTACAGCATTTATTTTTCTATTTTTTCATTTTTCCACGCTGGATCAAAATAGTTAACCCTCCTTTTTTCATTAGGATTAGGAATGTAAACTTCCTCTGGCCTTATTTGACGAATTAAATTGTCCGGATCAGTACCGTTTAAATAAGCAGCCCTCATTATGGGCTCGTAAGTAAGCCAATCACATGTGTATCTAGAAACGCCATTTAGCTCATCTATTACGCATAAATCGTTCCATACAGTTTCACCATTAATTATCTTTGTGGGCGTAAAACCCATATCGGTCCAATCATCTAATAACTCCTCTATATAGCTTCCATTCATTGCGCCATCTCGAAATAAGTATTCGTCATACCAAACTCGCCCGCCAATAAGATTGGCATGCTCTTCTAAGCATTGATCCCAACCACCGGGATATTTAGCTTTAATAACTTTAATGGGGACTATGAAATTTAGAAACTCAAGAATTACAGCCATTTTTAACCTAACAAATCTCTAAATGTAGCCAACTTCTCTAAGGCCACTTTGCGCTTGATGCGCATTTCTAAGTTTTCAGTTTCAACGTGTTTAATTTTCTGCGTCTCAAGTTTTACTCCAGAGATTTCTTCAAGTTTTTTGCCATACTGCGCCACCATCAGCTGAGCGCGTGAAGGTTTTTCATTATTTTTTTCCACGAAATTTATCCCATAGGTAAAGAACGACTCCTGTTAAGCTTCCCCATACTGCAACACCAATTACAAAAAACATTACGGCATCAATCGTTGCTAAGTAACTTAATCTGGCAAAGGTAGGCATTATTAAAGCTAAGCCAGCAAAGATATAACCTCTGGTGTATTTGTTAATCAAATTATTCATACTAACCCCCCTGTTTGGTAACCAAGTATCTGCGCATAAGGGGGCTTAAGCAAACTCAATCTGTGTTATGTAAAATCAATTTTTTAGTTCTTAAATATCTGGCGGTGTCCATAACCTCGCCCCGTTGAAACCTTTGGTCCAATAACGTCTGTAATTCCACCCAATTATACGAAGTGCTTGCCCTACGTTTTGGGCATGAGGTCGGTCTCGGTACTTACCATCCAATCTAGCAACAAGCTCTGCCATAGACCAAGTGCGGTTTAATAATTGAGGCGGTGTAGATTTCATGAGCTCGATGATTTGATCAGTTAAGGGCTTGTATTGGCGGGACGAGTTTGATGTGGATTCGTTTTTTAATTGGATTTCAGTGTTAATTTCTTGAGCATTTAAACGCATTTTCTCTAGATGATCTTGCAGATATGACATTGGGATCCTTTATGACTGGTGGTGGTTTTGATGGATAAGTCTGTTGCCAGACTTGCCACACGAATCTGAAAAGTTTGTTCTAAAACCCTTCTTTTTATTTAAATTATTAAAAGTAGTGGCAACAGTGGCAACACCCCTCAGACCCATACCCCGCTTGACATTCAAAGGGCCAGACCTCCGGCTACGCTCCGGCAACGCTGGCAACAGCTTCAAGATCCTCCCACTCAAGATGTGTTCCAAGCATCAGTTCAAACTCTTTCCTAGCAATATCTATATTCGGCAAGTCATATCCTCGCTCTTGGGAATTAAGTATTTTCTTTCTTGCGGGTATTGCACTCGGGCAAATTATTTTCAATGTGGATGAAATTTGTTGCTGTTGAATTGGGTTGAACCGCCCAGCGTTCTTGTCATACTCTTTATATTTATCAATTAGGCTTGAGGAAGATATAAACTCGGGTTTAGCCCAATCTTTAAAGCTACTAAGGAACCCTGACTGAAGAACTTCATACCAATATCTTTCAAACCCACCAAGGGATTGTAATCTTTGACTCAAATGCTCTTCTGTTATTGGCCGCTTTCTAACATTAAATCCAGTTAAGTCGAGATTCACTAAGTCATACATCATCGCTGCAATAGCATCATCATTATCAAGCGCATCGTTCACCCCATCGAAGTAAATCTGATCCTGCTTATGAACTGATGACAAACGAATAAACAAAAAGCGGCGGTCATCTTTGTCTACATGTGCAAAGTGGTTGTGGTTACTGGCAGCAAATAGCCTATGGTATGAATCTATCGTTCTCGAAGGCTGATGCTTTTGTTCGATACGACATGTCGGCTCAGTAATTAAAGACTTTAGCCTATCAAGTGATTTCTTATCTCCAGCGAACAGTGCCTCATCCATACAAACAACATAGTTTCGCTCTAGAGCAGCATTGAATTGACCAATCACTTCGCCAATATCTGATACCTGAAGGGTAGTCCGTGACCAAATGCGACCTAGAAGCTTGAAAACAGTTGACTTGCCACAACCCTGGCCAGATAAGAACACAATCATAATGCCTGGCTTTTCTTCAGGGCGTTGCAGCATATGCGCTAGATAACGAACTATGTAATCAAACAAAGGCACGTTGTTGTTGCAAATGACCGTGTGCAGAAACTCTTGAATAACAAACCAATCGCCTTGTTTAGGTTTTATCGACGGCTCAATCCAATAATTCAATGTGCTTGGCGGCGTAGCTAAAGGACTAAATGCAATAGCGTTATATACTTGGGTGTTAGGGTTTACTAAAAACGTTTTGAACTCATCAGATGCCTTCACAGGATAAGGCAAATTCTCAAGCTCTCGACTAATAACAATCAATCCTTCTGTACGCCTATAAAAGCTTACTTCATTCCGCCTGCCGGACATAACTTCGGCCACCTGTTGCAAATCAACAACCCTAATTTCGCTCGCCAAATCCAATAGCGCAAACTTACTTTGTAATGTGCTAAGGGCTGTCATTTGTTGTGGTGAGGTACTATCCATTCCAGCCGCCTTTCCTAGCTAGATGATAGATCGTTCCAAGCGTTATTTGGTTTGTGCGACCTGAGTTGAAGCTATTAACAACGCTATTAAAGTTTACCTCGTCAAACCTATCTGGTGATCCCTTACACCAAGCCTTTGCCAACTTCTGACTGCATGACCACCCCGTACTTAAAATACCCCACACAACGCTCCTGTAGGTTTCATAAGAACAATCGGATGAGATGTAAGATAGCTTCTCTTGTAACTCTGCTTTTGCTCTCGGTGTTTCGGGTGTTGCGCAAGAAAAAAATTTTGGTGCTTTTGGAGAAGTTGTCAGCGCAATACCTGCAACGATCAAAGGCTCTGGATTAACCATGGGCAAATGCGCCGCTTCGTTTGCGCTAAACCAAGAGGCAATACTCAAGGTCTCTGCCGGGCAAGAAGGGAAATAATGAATACGCGAAATGTCTTTAGTTGCTGGGTCTAAAATTCCGCCTAATGCAGCATTAAAACCCAACCAAAGGGCTTCATACTCACTTGGTGCTACCGCTCTAGCTAATGGAAAGATAAACCTGTATCGCGGATACTGCAACGAATGGCTATAAGTCGTATAACCCAAGACCTTACAACCGTATATGCCAGATGATTGCGACTGGAATCTAGCCTTCATCTCCTCTAGAGTTGGTGGTTGAGGTTCACCAGGCTTGCCATCAATATCACAAATGAATAAAAACACTTCTTCTATATTGATGTTGGAACGTGTTGCATGTTGTTTTAATCCATACCCACCAATTAACTTACCACCTTTCACCGGCAGCACTCTATGTCCAGATCCGATTAAATAGTCAATAAACTGAAACCATCTATGTTCCCGCTCTATTCCATGGGTGTCGACTAGGTTGGCAAACTCTGTAGATAGCACTGTAACGTCTTTCAAGCTATCGTCCCACTTATCGTAGAAATCTAAACCTTCAATCAATCGCAAATCATATTTAGAAAGGGTCGCACGGTATGCCGCATCAGCTTCGTAAATATAAGAATCTTTTAAATCTATAGTTTTGAGAGCGTCGTCAAAGTTTTTCTTAGACGCTCCTTCGATGAGTGCTTTAATATCTTCCACTCTCCAAGCCGTTACACGCGGGGACAGTTTTACACTTTGTGGATATTTAGAATTTTTAACGCCACACCACCAGGTGGATTTGCTGACTGGGAATATGGCGAGAATTTCTGGTAACCGGAGAAAACCAGTTTCTGGCAGATTGTTTATTTTCATGTGTATAACTCCTATTGAATAGTAATGGAGTTAACATAGTGATCGACTTTGAGAATGAAGGAAAAAGGCTAACCCCCCATTTAGTGATTTATTTTATCGTATGCGTACTTACCCCAAAATGAAGCATCCAGAGCGCTCAATTTTGGGATTTTTGCTTTGGCAATATCTTTTGTTGGGACACTAAATTCGATAGAAGCTTCAGAACGAGCCTTTATTGGATCTAGCCCATTGTTGAATTCGAGATGCTGAGCATAAATCGCAGCATTTTCTACCGAAGTAAATCCCCATATACTTGGTGACCCATTATTTTCATCCATTCCAAATGAAACGTGAGGTTTTGCTCCCCCATTAATCTTATAAATTGCATGTAATAACTGAACGCGTGAAAAATGCATTCCATTTTTCGAAAATAATTGCATAGCAAGCTCAGTTAGTAACCAATTATCGACTAAAGGAAAAAGAGATGAGTTTGCTTCTCTTAATCTACAGAAGTAGATATTCAAGGACTTTCTCGGAGTATCTGACACTAATATTTTCTGAATTGATTGAGCTAATCTTATGACATCAAAAGGGCAGCACTCCCAGTTAGTGCTTACAACTTCATAATAGTCAGCCAAGCAATGGGGTAAGTTTTTTCTGGGAGTGTCATTAATAGTCACTAAGCAATCCTCAAACTGACTAGATTACTAGCACTAAGTATCGCTTCTATTCGATTACCAAGTTTTTGCCAAGCATCACGCTTTTCGTCTGCATAATCATCTAGTAAGTAAACGCGATCAACTTTAGTACCTATTACATGGTTCTGGCATAAATTAATTACGTCACGGTGAATTTTAAGCTTCTGCATCATGGTTGCCCCACTTCTTCTACAATCATGCAAAGTCCATTCTTGATCACCAATAACAAGGCTGTTACTTTCCACCCTAAATTTAAGTTTTTTAGTTCTGTTTTTAAATCTTAATTGCCTGTCCCCAATTTGCTTACTTGCTGACTTTAAACAGACATGTTTATTCAAATCTTTAGCTGGGAATGCCCAAATCGTATCTCCGCTAAGTTTATGTAATTGCTTGAATTGGTCTAAGGCGAAATCAGACAAAAAAACAATTTGATCGCGCTTGTCTCCGCTCTCCCCCTTAGTGTTTATGGCTGGAATAAACCATGTTCGCCCCTCAAAGTTCACATGCTTCCATTCGGTCATAAGAAGCTCACCAATACGGCATAAGGTACTTAGGCATAACCAAGTAGCAATCTGTACCTCTTTTTTTAATGGCCGCTCAATACCGTATTTGCTAGGCGCATCCTCATACAACTGGGTCATATTAGAAAATATAGATTTTAGCTTTTGAATTTCTTCAATACTTAACTGGCGCTTACGTTCTTTAGTGTACCCCTTTGGCACAAGCTTATTGATTTCAACTAGCTCTGAGGGGTTCCCATCAATCAACAACGCACGCCAGGGCTTTCGCTTTTCAGCCCACCTTAGCATTTGACCTATGTCCTTAGACAATTCAACAGCAGTAGCAACTCTTCCGCTCTCTATAATTTTTCTGTAGAGATCTCTTAAATGATGTTCGGTTAACTTACGAAGTTCAATGCTTCCGAGGTATGAAATGGCATGCTTATTAAATGACTGCTTAATGTATTTATTTCCATCTGACCGGCTAACACCATCTCGCAACCAAACTAAATAAACATCGTTGAATGTTGAAGCTTCGGTTTTTTTCTGCTCTACGGCATCGACTTTTTCTTGGCGGGATGTAGCTTGCTGCGTTTGATAATCGATTCCTTCACGGGCAAGCGCCTGGATTTCAGCATTGTGTGACTTCGCTTCTGCAAGTGACATAAACCCATTGCCAGTTATCCCATAAGGTCTTGGCAGCGCATAATCTATTTGCTTGCCATTCACTACATAACGAACCAACCAAGTTTTAATCCCGTTAATTGGCACCCTTATATAAAGTCCACGGTCGACCGCAAACTTGTAAGGCTTGCTAATTGGCTTTCTTGATTCTATTTCCTTTACTGTAAATAACTTAGCCATAAAGATTCTCCGTGCCCTATTGGTGCCCTAAAAAAACTAGGATGAGGATGGATTATAACAGCCCGCTTTGGACAAAGCGAAGGTTTGCTTCCTCATAACTTGTTGATATTAAATTATTTTATAGTCCAAATATGTCCAAAGAAGGACAGGGGCATTTTGGTGGGATAGTTGATTTAAATTGCTACGAACCAAGGGGTCAGGAGTTCGAATCTCTTCGGGCGCACCATACTAAAGAAAGAGCCTGTTTATTCAGGCTTTTTTCTTTTCTAAAGCTACATATTGGACTTCCCAAAAACCTTCAACCGCTCTTCTGCAATTCTCATATCATCATTAATGGTTGATTCACATTTCCTTATTTCTGCATAAGCTTTGGCTGCAAGCAAATCATCTAATGTTAAATTATGGCTTTTTAATCGTTCGAGAATCGCATTTTTAGCTGACTCAACACGGAGATTTACTTCACTTGATTCTTGGCTCA